>Ga0066871_100025_pt1 | contig 136824 bp, 119 predicted proteins | sample CeladaPassage60B_FD_62209 | JGI IMG/M metagenome (GOLD analysis project Ga0066871, IMG submission 62209) | Cellulose-adapted microbial communities from the Joint BioEnergy Institute, USA - Passage3 60B | ecosystem: Engineered > Bioreactor > Continuous culture > Unclassified | place: USA...
GAACTTCACCACCGCGTCCGGAACAACTTGCAGACCGTCGCAGCGCTCCTTTCGCTGCAAGCGCGACGGGCTGGTCCGGAGGCACGTGCCGTGCTGCAGGATGCCGTGAGCCGCATCCGGAGCCTTACGGTCGTCCATGACTTGCTGAGTGGCCGGGAGATGCCGGAGGTGTCGCTCCTGGAACTCGCACGGATCGTTGTCTCGCAAGCCGTGCACTCGCTGTACGGTGACGATGTTGCCGTCGAGTGGACGATCGAGGGAGACGAGGTCGCTGTGTCCTCGCGACAAACCACGGTTCTGGCACTTCTCCTGAACGAGTTCGTGACGAACGCGGTGCGACACGGGTTCGCTGATGGCCCGGGCCGGATTGCAGTCCGCGTACGGGCTGAGGGAGCCCGCGCGGTGCTCGAGGTCGAGGACGACGGGCGTGGGTTGCCCGCGGATTTCGATCCGCTCCGGAGCCGTGGGCTCGGGCTCCAGATCGCGCGGACACTGGTGGAGGTCGACTTGCGTGGCGAGCTCGAGATCGGCCCGGCACCGCGAGGGGGCACGCTCGTACGCGTGCGCTTCGTCCCGGAAGGACAAGTCGCGGCAGCGGCGAGTGTTCCGAGTTGACGCTCACGTGCTCGGGCGCGGATACTGCAGCCGGATGGGCGGTAGTGTGGGAACGGGAAGGGTACGATGGCGAACGAGGGGTTTACCGGTTATTGGGCGGTCATCTTGGGAGCGTCGAGCGGGTTCGGAGCCGCGACCGCACGGGAACTCGCGCGGGCCGGTATGCATATTTGCGGTGTGCACCTCGACCGGCGCGCGACACTACCGATGGCCGAGGCGGTCAAGGCGGACGTCGAGGCGGCTGGTGTGGAGGCGCTGTTCGTCAATGCCAATGCTGCGGACGCCGAGACGCGCCAGCAGGTCACGACCGCGCTCCGCGAGCGTGGTGCACGGGTGCGGGTGCTCATGCACTCGCTCGCCTTCGGGACACTGCGGCCCTATATCGATGAGGACGCTTCGCAAGAGGTGACGCAGAAGCAGCTGGACATGACGCTCGACGTCATGGCGAACTCGCTCGTGTACTGGACGCAGGACCTCTTCCATGCCGGCTTGTTCGAGCGCGACGCTCGGATCTTCGCGATGACGAGCGAGGGTTCGACGCGGGTCTGGCGTGGTTACGGGCCGGTCTCGGCAGCCAAGGCTGCGCTGGAGTCGCATGTCCGGCAGCTCGCAGTCGAACTGGCGAGGTACGGAATTACGGTCAACGCGATCCAGGCTGGTGTGACACCCACCCCGGCCCAGGCGAAGATCCCCGGAGCGGAGGAGATGCTCCGCGAGGCGGAGCGTCGCAATCCCAGCGGCCGACTCACCTCTCCGGAGGATATCGCCAGGGCGATCCGGGCGCTCAGCGCTCCCGGGCTGCTGTGGATCACTGGTAACGTCATCAAAGTCGATGGCGGTGAGTCTCTCGTCCCGTAGCTGGTCTCACTGCTCGATCGGTCCTTCGTAAACCAGCTGCTCGAGCAAGAGGAGCGTGGCTTCGGCGTCGGATAGGTCGACGGCTTCGAACGGCGCGTGCGTGTGTCGTGCTCCAACGGCGAGGAGTGCGGTCGGAATGCCCTGCCGGATGAGGGCAGCACCGTCGCTCCCGTACCGCTCGAAGACCACGTGCTGCACCGGGATACCGGCGCGGTCGGCGAGTTCAGCCAGCCGCCACAGGAGTCGCTGGTCGTAGTGCGTCGCGGAGTCCTTGTGTACGAGTTGCGGGCCGCCCCCGAGCATGGCGGGCATCCATTGCTCGCCGACCGTCGGCAAGTCACCGACCAGTCCGACGTCGAGAGCGATCGCCCAGTCGACGTCGAGGTCAGCGCGCAACGAGCTCGCGCCGAGCAAGCCGTTCTCCTCCTGAACCGTGGCTGCGAAATAGAGTGCGCAGTTGAGCTGCTGCGTGTCGATCTGGCGCACGAGGAGAGTCATCAGCGCGAGTCCGATCCGATCGTCGATCGCTTTCCCGTACAGGCGGGTTCCAACGCGACGGGGCGGCGGATTCCAGATAACGCTTGCCCCGACCGTGATTCCGCGGTCGAGCACCTCTTGTTTCGAATTGGCACCGATGTCGACCAGCAGGTCAGAGAACGTGAGCGGCTTATTCCGGCGCTCCTCGGGGACGACGTGGCCGGTAGCTGTCACGAAGATACCCTCGACAGCGAGACCACGCCCCAGGACGAGCGCTGGTTGCCCCACCGGGAAGCGCTCCTGGGGCTCGCCGCGGACCTGCCCGGTTGTCAACCAGAGGAGACCGCTCGTATCGATGGAACGCACGACGAAGCTCAACTCGTCGGCATGCGCGGTGAGGAGAAGACGCGGGCCGGACCCGCCCACGTACGCGATGAGATTCCCTACCCGACTCCGCCAAATGCGCTTGACATGCGGTGCCCAAGCTCGTTCCAGCCAGGCGAGGACCGATTCCTCGCGGCCGGTAGGACCCGGCAGTGTCATCAGATCGATCAGCGTTTCAGCGATCCGTTCGCGCATCGTCCTGCTCCTCGTTTGCCGTATCGAACACCGGTGCCAGGATACAGCGTTCGGGTGAGAAACGGCAGTCCCTTCGGTTCGCTAGGCTAACGTGCCGTACGATACAGCCGGCGTTTGGGTCTCTTGCCTTGCTCGATCGAAACGTTCGGACAAAACTTTCCCTATCACCCCGGGAGGAATGGAGGTCTTTCCTCGCAATGAACGGGCAGACTCCAGAACGGGTACCGCGACTGGTCGTTCGGCGCAGCCGCCTGCGCACAGCGCTGCTCGGATCGCTCTCGCTTGCCTTCTGTATCGTTGCGCTCCGATTCGCCTGGAGTGCGGATGCGTGGATCGAACGCGTGTTCGCCAGTTCGATGGCACTCTTCCTCGGTGTGGTCGCGGTGCTTACCATTTTGCTTGCGGCCGACCGAACACCGGTGCTCGAACTGGACGAAGAAGGCCTGATCGATCGCGGCTCGCTGGTCCGGGCAGGACGCATCCGCTGGCAGGATGTCCGCCGGGTCGAGTCGCGTGAGACGGGCGGACGTCGCGCGCTGCTCGTTCAGGTGTACCGTCCCCAGCGCTTCGCAGCCGATTTGGATCCCGAGCGACGTCGCGGCGCGGAGGAGCTGATCCAGCGCTATGGGACGCCGATCGTCATCCCGTGGGAAGCACTCGACCGACCGCTCGACCAGGTCGTCGAGTATGCCGAGGCACTGCGCCGAGGAATGCCACCGTCGAGCGGATGACCGGCAGGAGTCGATGGCTTGCACTCCGGTGGGAAGACGCCTTCGTTTACCTGCCGTTTACGGAGCGCACGTACCATTCGGGGTGACGCGTTCGCCGCTACCGACTCGGCAGGACGAGCTGACGAAAGGTGATACCATCGAAGTGTTCTGGCGCGCTAGCGCCTGGCGGGAGGAGACGAGCACGTGAAAACGGTACTGCAACGACAGACATCGACGGCGGAAACCGAGCGCCTACCGATCGTGGAAGCGCGGGATGTCGTGAAGATCTACGATACCGGCCGGGTCAAAGTCCATGCCCTGCGCGGGGTTTCGCTCACAGTCTATCGGGGCGAGATGGTCGCGGTGATGGGGCCGTCCGGAAGCGGCAAGACGACGCTTCTCAACTGTCTCTCCGGTCTCGATACCATCGATGAAGGCCAGATTCTCATCGCCGGCAAGGAACTGGCGAAGCTCCCGGACGATGTCCGGTCGACCTTTCGTGCCCGGCACATGGGGTTCGTCTTCCAGCTGTTCAACCTCATCCCGGTGCTGACTGCGCTCGAAAACGTCGAACTACCAGCCCTGCTCGCCGGAGCCCGGCCCAGCGAGGCCCGTCGTCGTGCTCTGGAGGTGCTCGAACAGGTCGGTCTGGCCGATCGGGCTGGCCACAAGCCGAACGAACTGTCGGGTGGACAGCAACAGCGAGTCGCCATCGCTCGCGCACTGGTCAATCAGCCGGACATCATTTGGGCCGACGAACCGACCGGGAATCTGGATACCGAGACGGCTGACGAGGTGATGGCGCTGCTCCGGCGTCTCAACCAGGAAAATGGCCAGACCTTCGTCATCGTGACGCATGATCCCCGTATCGGCGCGATGTGCGACCGGATCGTGCAGATGCGCGACGGCCGGATCATCGACGATGGATTGGCCGGATCCGAGCCGGATTCTCGCGGGGGCAGTGGGCGATGAACGAGATTTTCGGTGTCTCGCTGGCGCTCGTCCTCCGGATTCTGCTCGCCGCTTTCGGCGCGATCGTCGTCGTCACCGCTGGCCTGTGGTTGTGGCGGCCGGTGCTCGGTCGCATGGCCCTGCGCAATATCCCGCGCCGGCCAGTCCAGACAGTTCTCATCGTCATCGGCCTGATGCTGAGCACACTGATTTTCTCCGCTTCCCTCACCACCGGTACGACACTGCAACGCAGTATCACCGGGCAGGTCTTACGGTTGGCTGGGCCGGTCGACGAGCTGGTGGTGCAGGCGAGCGGTGATGCGCGGTTCGCTGGACCCCAGCCGGGTGTCTACCTTCCTGCTTCGGTCGTGGAACAGCTCGATCGCGTGGCTGCCCAGCAGCCCCGTGTCGCCGCAGTCGTTCCGGCACTCTGGCAGCCGGTCGCCGCAATCGACCTCCGGACACGCCAGAGCGAGCCGGCTCTGAATCTCATCGGCGTTCCGCCAGAGCGCCTGGCGGCGGTCGGGGGGCTCGTCGATACCGAGGGGCGGCCGATCGATCTGGCGCACCTGGCCGAAGACGAGGTGGTGCTCGGAGCGGAGGCAGCCAAGCGACTCGACGCCCAGGTCGGTGACCGGCTCCAGATCTTCATCGCTGGCCAACCGATCGAGGTGCGGGTCGCGGCGATCGCCCCCGATAGTTTCTTCACCGGAACCCTCAACGTCGGTGATGCCGGTGGCTTGACCGTTCCGTTGCCTCGGGCAGAGCAGTGGCTCGGGGCCGAGGGGCAGGTGAGCTTCGTCGCACTGAGCAACCACAACGGGATGGAAGACAGTGAAGCGGTCACGCAAGCAGTGAACGCTGCACTCGAGGGCACGCCATTCCGGGCGGTGCCGGTCAAAGAGCGAGCAGTGGAGCAGGCGGAGCAGGCGGGCGAAGCGTTCACGAATCTCTTCCTCTTGTCCGGTCTCTTCTCGGTCGCTGCGGGAATCTTGCTCATTTTCCTGATCTTCGCACTGCTGGCGGCCGAGCGAAAGACCGAGATGGGCACGCTGCGTGCGCTCGGCATGAAACGCTGGCATCTGGTCGCCCTCTTCGCGCTGGAGGGGATGGGGTACAACCTCCTGGCTGCCCTGGTGGGGGCTGTCGCTGGCGTCGCGGTGGCCTACGCCATCGCCGGGTTCATGGGCCGGCTGGTCGGGGAATTCTTCACGATCGAGCCGTCGTGGCGGCCGCGCGATCTCGTACTCGCCTATCTCATGGGGGTTGTCGTTACCTTCGTCACGGTCGTGGTTGCGGCCTGGCGCGTTAGCCGGCTCAATATCGTAGCGGCGATCCGCGATCTGCCGGAGCCGCAGCTGCCACGGGCGAGCCGGCGCTGGCTCATCGCTGGTATCGCCGGGTTGGTCATCGGGAGTGCGCTCAGCTGGCTCGGCTGGCGAGACGAGAGTCTGGGTTGGTTCGGTCTGGGTATCTCGCTCCTCCCGTTGAGCGCTGCAGCAGTGCTCCGTCGCTTCGGCGTACCGGCACGCCCGCTCTACAGTCTGGCGGCGCTGCTCGTGCTGTTCTACTGGCTCATGCCCGATTCCTGGCACGAACGGCTCTTCGGGCCGATGAGCGGCGGCTTCGAGTTGTTCGTGCTCTCCGGCCTCATGATGGTCGCGGCGCTCACCGTGTTGCTCGTCTGGAACATCGAGGTCGCGGTGGGACTGGTCGGCCGGCTCGGGCGGGCATTCCGGCGCTGGTTACCGGCGGTGCGGATCGCAGTGGCCTATCCGATGGCATCGCGTGGGCGTACCGGGCTCACCGTGGCGATGTTCAGTCTGATCCTCTTCGCGCTCGTCGTTATGTCGACGATCTACGCGAATGTGGTCGCGATTTTCGCTGGCCCTCTGTCAGATGCCGGGTGGGATGTGGAAGTCACGCAGGTTGGTGCTCAGTCGATCCCCGACCTCGTTGCAGCACTCCGCGAAGGGGGCGTCGATGTGGCAGCCATCGCTGCGACGGGACGGACAGCGAGTGTCCCCTGGGCACGGGTCGGTGTCCGTCCGGTCGCGAACGGCGACGGCGAGTGGGCTCGCTACCCGGTGCGTGGTATCGACCAGGACTTCGCAGGGAACGTGGAGGCGCCCTTACAGCTGCGTAGTACCGACTACTCGACGGATCGGGAAGCCTGGGAGGCGGTCGCTCGCGACCCCTCACTGGCGATCGTCGATGCCAACGTGCTCCAGCAGCGCGGTGGTGACCCGGCAAACTTGTACCTCCCGGAGCTGCGCACCAGCGAGGGGGCTTTCCAGCCCATCGAGCTCGAGCTCCGCGACAACGCCAGCGGGAAGACGACGACAGTCCGGGTGATCGGTGTGGTCGACGGACGCGTGTCGTCGCTCGTCGGGCTGTACATCTCCGAGCAGGTCGTCGAGCAGGTGTTCGGGCAACCCTCGACGATCGAGTACGAGTTGCGCCTCGCCCCGGGCACCGATGCCCGCGCGTTCGCCCGACAGGTCGAGGCGGCATTGCTCCCGTTCGGGGCCCAGGCAGAGGCGACGAGCGATCTGATCGGGCGGGCGACCGGGATCATCCGCGGGTTCATTCGGATCATTCAAGGTTTCATGGCGCTCGGCCTCGTCGTGGGCATCGCCGCGCTCGGTGTCGTCTCGTATCGTGCGGTGATCGAGCGGCGGCATCAAATCGGGGCGCTGCGAGCGATCGGCTATCAACGGTTGATGGTGGCCGTTGGCTTCTTGCTCGAGTCGGCGCTGGTGACGAGTGCTGGTATCGCGGGGGGAACGCTGCTCGGTATTCTCCTTGCCCGGAATGTGGTGACGGGTGAAGAAGATCTAGCAGGGCGCTTCGAGCAGTTCTCGCTCGTCGTGCCATGGGGGCAGCTCGCGCTCTTCGCTGGACTCGCGTTGGGTGTCGCGCTGTTGATGGCCTATGTACCGGCACGGCAGGCGTCGCGCGTTTCGATCGTCGAGGCGCTGCGGTACGAGTGAGACCCGCATGGGTGTCCGCGCTCTTCTCGTCACGCTCGTGGTCACTCTCGTCGGGCTGTGGCTCAGCCAGGACGGTATCGTCTCGGCACAGCAGGCCGTCGGCCAGCCGCAGACGTTCACGGCGACTGCCCGTGTTGTCGAGGTACTCGAGGAAGGCGTCACCACGGTCGGCCCGGTGACGCAGCCGTACCAGCGGCTGCTCGTCGAGCTGACGAGCGGCCCGGAAAAGGGCCAGCGTGTGGAGGTATCAGTCGGCGTCCGCGACCTGAACACGGCTGGCCAGCGCTTCGCACCGGGCGATCGTCTGTTTCTGACCGTGTCGACCGGCCCGGACGGGAGTCGTGCCTACACGATCCTCGATCGGGACCGCTCGACGCCGTTGGCCGTGCTCGCTGTCCTGTTCGCTGGCGCGATCGTCGCGCTCGGTCGCTGGAAGGGCGTGCGGGCGCTGCTCAGCCTCGCGTTCACGTTCGTCATCCTGGTCTGGGTGCTCGTGCCCCTTATCCTGCGCGGCTATCCGCCTGTGCCAGTGGCGATCGTTGTCTCGTTCATCGTGTTCGTGGTGACGCTCACGGTGACGCACGGAGTCGGGCGGATGGTTCTCGCAGCCATGGCAGGCACGAGCTTGAGCTTGATCGTGACTGGTCTCCTGGCTGCGCTGTTCGTCGCAGCTGCTGGGCTGACCGGACTGGCGGATGAGGAGGCGAGCTTTCTCCAGGTCGTTCTCGGGGAGCGGGCAGTGAGCCCGCGAGGGCTACTGCTTGCCGGGATGCTAGTCGGTGCCCTCGGCGTGCTCGACGACATCACGGTCTCACAAAGCTCGCTGGTCTTCGAGCTGCGGCGGGCCAATCCGTCGCTGACCGGTTGGGAGCTGTTCGCCGCTGGTGTGCGTGTCGGCCGCGACCATATCGCAGCGACGGTCAACACGCTCGTTTTGGCATATGCCGGAGCGGCGTTGCCCTTGCTCTTGCTGTTCAGCCAGCTGGAGGAGCCGCTCCTCTGGATCCTCAACCGCGAGATCGTGGCGCAGGAGGTCGTCCAGACGCTCGTCGGGAGTCTGGGACTGATCGCCGCGGTACCGCTGACGACCGGCTTCGCAGCCTGGCTGGCGGTGCGAACACCGGTGACTGCGCTCGAGCCCTCACCGCATCATCATGGGCACGTGCACTGATGAACCGCCAATCGTACCGTGTGTCCGAAACAATCGTGACAGCTGCGTGCGGGACACCGATCGGAGTTCTACGCCTCTACGGTTGCACCAGGGGTCTCTTGGCGATCGTCCTGCCTGAGCAGGATCTGCAGACCGTCGAGCGGAAGCTCGTGCGGCATCTCGCCCGCAGCGGTGTCCGCCACGTCGTTCTCCGCGAGGAGGAGAGGGCGCTCGCTGACGTGCGACAGCAGCTGGCGGAGTACTTCGCTGGGCTGCGGCGACGCTTCACGGTGCCGGTGTACCTCTGCGGTACACCGTTCCAGCAGCGGGTGTGGCAACTCGTTGGCGAGATCCCCTTCGGTACGACCTGGACGTACCGTGAACTCGCCGAGCGGCTGGTGCATCCGACGGCGGTGCGGGCCGTCGGGGCAGCGCTCGCCGCGAATCCCTTGCCGATCGTCATCCCCTGTCATCGCGTCGTCGGTGCGCGGGGTGCGTTGCGTGGCTACGCTGGCGGACTCGCCCTCAAGGAGTTCCTCCTCACGCATGAACGGGCGGTTGCCCAGCGTCCGTGATATCACCAGCCGCGTTCGAGGCGCTGGAAGGCGCGGTGCAAACGCCGGGCGACGCGCTGCCGTTCCACGCGCTCGGGGTCACGGAATAACCAGACGAGGACGATTCCAGCAACGAATCCTCCGATGTGCGCCCAGTAGGCGACACCACCGGTGGGAGCGGTCGGCACGCCGAGCGAGGCGAGTCCGGCGAAGAACTGGAAGACGAACCAGAGCCCGATCAGGATGATGGCAGGCAGGTAGAAGAAGATCGGAATGAAGCCGAAGAACGTGACAGTGCGCACCAAGCCGCCCGGGTAGAGGACGAGATAGGCTCCCATGACGGCAGAAATCGCACCGGAGGCACCCACCATCGGGATGCGCGAGGCGGGATCGAGCAAGGTCTGGGCCCAAGCTGCAGCTACACCGCCGAGGAGGTAGAAGAGAAGATAACGGAAGTGGCCCATCGAGTCTTCGACATTGTCGCCGAAAATGTAGAGATACCACATGTTTCCGATGAGATGCGCGAAACCACCGTGCAGGAACATCGAGGTGAAGACAGTGAGGTACACCGGAAACCCAACTGTCGGCGGGAGATCGACGCCGCGGGTCAGCTCGTAGGGAATGGTGCCGTACTTGAAAATGAACGCCTCCAGGCGTTGCGGTGATTGCGCCATCAGGAGCAACTGATAGAGAAACACGAGCACATTGATAGCGATGAGCATCGTGTTGACGATGGGAAAGCTCTGCCGGCCACTGTTGTCATCGCCGATCGGGAACATCGTCCAGCCATCCCCCGATTCCCACAGACGATGGAGCCGGCAGCGAGGCGATCTCGCTGCTCGCTGCCGGCATCACTGCGATCACTCGCCCTGTCGTGTCTCTTCCTGAGCCTGCTCGGCCAGAAGACGACGGAACTCGTGCACCTCGCGTTCGTAACCCTGGTATTGGAATGTGACACGTGACTGGTTGTTGGCATCGCCGCGGATGTCGATTTCGACGAACCCGTGGGGATCCTCGAACCGCATGAACCCGGCGAGATCGCGCACCAGCGGGATGCCGAGCTGCTCCGCGAAGAATTGTCGCGCTCGCCGCGCGACTTCGTCCGGATGGAGTCGAAACGGATGCGTTTCTGCCATGACTCTCCCTCCCATCTGTACGTGATACCGACGATACCGACTAAGTCCACGGGCCGGCAAGTCCGCTGTCACGCACACCGACCGAGCGATTCGAGCAGTGCAGTAACGCGTTCGACATCGGCGAGATCGGGCACGACAGCATCCGGGTGCTCGGCACGGAGTTCTTCCACACCGAAGCGGCCAGTGGCTACAGCGAGTACCTTCGTGCCGCTCTCCCGCGCCGCTGCGATATCGCGAGGCGTATCGCCGACGAGAATCGTCTGCTCGTGCGACGGTGATACGGCGAACCGGGTACGGGCATCCTCGATCGCTCGGGTGACCAGTTCGTGGCGCTCCTGCGCGTCATCGCCATAGGCGCCGAACGGCAAGGCGCGATCCAGCTCAGCTGCAGCCAGTTTCCAGCGGGCGACGAGCGCGGCGTTTCCCGTCAGGACGCCCGTCAGATGCCCGCGCTGCTGGAGTCGGTCGAGGAGCGAGCGCACGCCGGGCAGGACCCAGTCACAGCGAGCACCCGGCGGGACCAGTTCACGATAGCGTGTGCCCATCCGTTGCATGACCTGCGGGAGCAGCTGAGCGATCGCCTCTTCGCTCAAGCCGTGCCGGAGCAGGGCGAGGCGGGCGATCTGGCTATCGAGCATGCCAGCGAGCGGGATGCCGTCGAGGGACACCGGTTCGCCGAGCAGTTCGTGCAGCGCCTCCCGCATCGCCCGCGCGTGTGCTGGATCACCGGCTCGTAGGAGCGTACCGTCGATATCGAACAGGATGAGCAGCGTCATCTCCAGCTCCTCGCGTGCGGTGCGCAGAAACGCGTCACGATCTCGAAGAGCGCCCGCGTCGCGAACTCGAGCGTGTCGACCGAAATGCGCTCGTCGTGCGCGTGAGCCAGATCGAACTCTTCCGGGTGGTCGCGCATCGGCATGAATCCGTAGACCTTGATGCCCGGCAGGCACTTCGCGTCGGTGCCGCCCGGAACGAGATACGGCACGACGCGTGCACCGGGATCGAGCTCCGCCATCGTTTCGCCGATGACCCGGAACAACGGCGAGTCCGGGTCGGCCTCGATGCCGCGACCGCGGCTCGTGAGCTGGACCTGGACGTTCGGCCCGACCAGCCGCTGTACCTCGGCGGCGAACGCTTCCGGATCTTGACCCGGCAGGATGCGGCCGTCCACTTCGATCGTCACTTCCGACGGGATGACGTTGATCCGATGCCCGCCCCGGACGATCGTCGGCACAGCGGTGTTGCGCGTCATGGCGTAGAGCAGCCGCCGCTCGCCACCACCGAGTGGGAGCGCTGCCAGCCGTTCCCACGTCGGATCGGTCAGGGTTGCCTCGATCTGCTCGCGGATGCGGCCGCCGAGAGCCTGGCCGATCTCGCGGAGGAAACGCGTCACGGTCGGTGTGAGGACAGTCGGAAACGTGTGGGTGCTCAGCGTCAAGATCGCGCGGGCGGCATGCTGCATCGCGGTATCAGGGATCGGCATAGAAGCATGGCCAGGCTCGCCACGGGCGATGAGCCGCAGGCGTGCGGCTCCCTTCTCCCCGGTCTGGCAGAGGTAGAAACGCTGGCTGCCGAGCGTCAGGGCCATGCCGCCGCCCTCGTTGATCGCGAACTCGGCATCGATGAGTTCGCGCCGGTTCTGCCACATCCAGCAGGCACCGAATTGGCCACCAGCTTCCTCGTCCGCGAAGACAGCGAAGATGACGTCGCGTTCCAGCGGCATCTCCAGGCGGCGAAGGAGCAGCATTACCCCGAGTTCGCAGGCGACCAATCCTTTGGTATCGACCGCGCCACGTCCCCAGACTTTGCCGTCGACGACTTCGCCCCCGAAGGGATCGCGTGTCCACTTGGCTCGCTCGACGCTCACGACGTCGCTGTGTGCCATCAAGAGGAGCGGCCTGCCTTTCCCCTGCCCGCGCAGCCGGGCGACGAGATTGCCTCGGCCCGGTGCGCTCTCGATGACCTCGGCCGAGATCCCCTCGCGCCGGAGTACATCAGCTAGATATTCGGCGAGCGGCGTCTCGTTACCGGGCGGGTTGACCGTTTCGAAACGGATGAGTGCCTGGAGGTGCCGTGTCACCTCCTCGCGGACAGAGCGCCAATCGAGAGCACGGTCTATCACGTTTGCCCCCTTTCCCCACGTACCAGCAGCGCAGCGATGACGACCAGCAGTCCACCGACGAGCCGTTCCTCGGTGAGCCGTTCACCGAGTGCGAGCACAGCGATCAGGACTGACGCGATCGGCTCGAACGTACCGAGAAGCGCGGCGGGTGTCGGCCCGAGCCGGACACTCCCGAAAAGGAAGAGTTGCACGGGCAGGACGGTCGCGAAGACCCCGATGGCCAGAACCGGTACCAGTGCCTCTCCCATGAGCAGGATGGGAGTACCGGTGACGTGTGCCGAAAGCAGCGCGGGGATCGCGACAGCCGGAAACAGGACGGCGGTCGCGAAAACCGGTGATGCGTCCCGGAACCCGCTGTGGGCTAGGACGATGTACGCCGCATAGAGAGCGGCCGACACGAGCATGAGGAGCGCGCCGACCGCATCGATCCTTTGCGATCGCCAGCCCAGGGTGAGGGCGACGCCGCTGAGGGCGAGGAGGAGCGCCACGCACTGGCGCAGCGCAGGACGCTCATGCCAGCCGAGCAGCCGCAGCAGTACGACAAGCACCGGATAGGCGTAGAACAGAACAGCGGCGAGCGTAACGGAAACCGAACGCAAGGCCACAAGATAGAGCGTCGTGTTGCTGACGAAACACGCCACCGCGAGCGCTGCGAGTGCGATCCGGCGGGGCGGCCACGGCTCCCGGCCGAGGAGCGTACCGCGGCGCCGATATTCGAGCGGCAGCACGGCGAGGACGAGCAGTGCGGCGAGTCCGAAGCGCCAGGCGATCAACGTCGGAACGGTGACACCACTGGCGTATGCAGCCTTCGTGAGCGTAGCCAGCGTGCCGAAACCCAAAGCGGAGAGCAGGACGGCAGCCGTGCCGATCGGGTCCATCCCGCGCCCGTGGATTGCTCGAACTGCTGCAGTGCATCGTGCCTTCACCGCGCCTCCCGACGCATTCTCGCGGAGGTGAGCAGGAGCAGGCAAGCGAGGCTTCGCGCGAGCTAACGAGCCTGCTACAGGTGACCGGGATGCACGGGTGACTGGTGGGCGTGGCGAGGCCTAGAATTGTGGAGTCGGAGCGAGTCGGGTAGGGGCGACGATGACAGGACTGGGTGATCTCGACCCGACGATGGACTATTACCAGATCCTCGGTGTCCCGGTCACGGCGACGTTGGACGAGATCCGCCACGCCTACCGGCAGCTCATGCGGATGACGCATCCCGACCGGGTGCGTGATCCGGACAAGCGGCGTATTGCCGAAGAACGGGCGAAACTGCTGAATGCAGCCTACGCCGTCTTGAGCGACCCGGAACGGCGGCGGGCCTACGACGAGCAGCTGCGCCAGCGTGCGGTCGCCGAACTGCTCTTTCAACGCTACACGGGGCCTGGTCCAGCCTGGGCTCGACCGGTGCCGGTTCGCCGGCCGCGACCGACAGTGGCGGACGATCTGGCTGCCTTCGTGCAGCTCCTCGCGGTGACGGTCATTTTTGTTGCGACGCTCGTCCTCTTGTTGCTCGCGAGCAGTGCGCTGAGCGGTGTCCTCGGCACGCTCAGCTAGTGGGTCGCAGGGCGCCACAGAGTCCGACCATGTTCCGACACGATCCGCCCCGCAAGCGGTGGAAAATGACTCGCTAGGAGGGCGATTCCCTCGCGCTCGGCCCGCTCCCTCGTCGCACGGCGCGTCGCGATCGCCTGTTCCCGATCCAGATCGAACGCCGAACACCACTCCGGCTGGTCGATTTGCGCGGGATGCGTGAACGTATCGGCAACGATCCAGACTGCACCTGCCTCGTCCGACACCTGCACGCGAAGCATCCCCGGCGTATGACCGGGTGCGAGCGCGACGGAAAGACCGGGAGTGAGTTCGCTCTCTTCGCTCACTGTGTCGAGTACCCCAGCCTGCTCCAGCGGCGTCAAGCAGGCATCGAGATAGCCCGGTACGATGGCGTGCATCGCGGCGCGAATGTCCTCGCGATGGAATGTCTCCAGCTCGATCCTGCTCACGAGATAGCGGGCGCGTGGGAAGGTCGGCCGCCCGTCGAGCACCGCCCACCCGACGTGATCAGGGTGGAGGTGGGTCAGCACGACCATGTCGACCTGCTCGGGCTGCACCCCGCGAGCCGCCAGCTCGTCGAGCAATGCGCCGCGTGCATTTCCGAAGAGCGGTGCCGGGCCAGGCCCGATACCACCGTCGACGAGCACGGTCTGGTTTCGACCGCGGATGAGGTAACAGGTGACGTGCGTGTAGAGCATGTCCTCCCCGGCGAATGTGTCCGGGTAGAGCGAACGATAGGGTAGCCACGCTGCTGTGGCGACATCAGGGAAAACGACGGCGATCGGAAAGAAGGCTCCCTCCGCATCGAGCAGAGGCTCGATCCTGAACGAGGCGAGTTCGATCGTGTGACTCGCCATGATCGATCCCCTCCGGAACGTTCCTGGTGCCCCTCTCGGAACCGAACGACACGGACGATCGTCTCATTGTCGAAAGGAAGCAACAAGGGGGGCACATGGTGATCCGCTCGCGTGTCGGAGTCAGCTGTCGATCGGCTTTGTTCCTCGTACTGGTCAGTCTCTTGGCGTGGTTGCTCCTCGCCTGCACCGGTAATACAGCTCAGTCGACCGGTGCGGGATCGAGCCCAACGAGTGCAGCTGTTCCCTCGCCGACCAGTGTAGCGACACCGCGACCGGCGGCCATGGAACGGGTACCTATCGACGTCCAGCGAGCGACACTGCAGGACACCGGTGCGAACCAGTCCGAACTACTCGTCGAAGTCGTGCTGCCCGATGCCTGTAGCCAGCCGCGCTGGGCGGTGAGTCGCGACGGTACGCGCGTGCTGGTAGAGGTGTGGGGCGAGCGGCCGGTCGACGTGGCGTGCGCGCAGGTGCTTCGTGAGGAAACATTGACGATACCGCTCGGCGTGGCGCTGCACGACGGTTGGGTCGTCGCGTTGAATGGCGTCCAGCTCGATCCTGGGGAGGGTATCGTGCACTCGTCCGAGCCGGGAACCGGTGGGTACGACTCCGGTCTGGCGATCGTGGAGCAGGTCGAGGTGCGAGTCGGCGAGGGGACGCCCGCTGCGGTGACCATCGAGGTGCAGGGAGCGCTGCCGGACGCGTGCGCCGAACTCGCCGAGTCCCCCTCCGTCACGGTCGAAGGCCAGCGCATTACCGTCCTGCTCGAGTGGCAGCGGCCGCGCGACCGCCTCTGCGCGCAGGTCTTGCGTCCCTTTACGAGGACGATCGAGGTCGGCTCGTTCGCACCGGGAACCTACACACTGGTCGTCAATGACATGGAAACGTCGTTCACGATTGAGCCGGATCAGTCCTGAGCCCAGGAAGGCGGCCGCTTTTCCGCGAAGGCGCGTAATCCCTCTTCGTACTCGGGACTCGCGTCGAGCGTCCGGCGTAGGGCGCGGATATCGGCTAGGGTGACCGCGTCACAGGTGAGCGCGCGCCGGAGTGCGGCCTTGGTCGCGCGGACTGCTGCCGGCGCAGCTTGACGCAACTCGCGGAGCCAATCGGCGACCAGGTTGTCCAGCTGATCCGGAGGGCACACCCGATCGACCAGACCGATGCGGAGCGCTTCCTCCGCATCGATGACCCGTCCGGAGAAGAGGAGATCGGCCGCCCGTGACGGTCCGACGAGCTGCGGAAGGCGGAGCATGCCGCCAGCTCCGGGAAAGATGCCGCGCCGGACCTCAGGGAAGCCGAACCGTGCTGTGGTATCGGCGAAGCGGAGGTCGCAGGCGAGCGCGAGTTCGGCACCGCCGGCCAGGCAGGCGCCGGAGATCGCGGCGATCGTCGGAACGGGGAGATCGGCGAGCGCTTCGACGGCTGTGGCGATCGCTTCGGTGTGCGCCGTGCGTTCCTCGGGAGTCAGCGCGAGTCGCTCTCGCAGGTCAGCACCAGCACAAAAGGCGGGTGGTGTGCCGCGCAGGACGACCGCACGCAGTTCGGCGTCACGGGCGAGTTCCCGGGCGGCGGTCGCCAGCGCGCTGGCCAGGGCACGGTCCAGCGCGTTCCGTACGGCTGGCCGGTTGAGGGTGATGGTCGCGATGTCATCAGTGCGCTGCACGAGGATAACCGGTTCTGCCATCAGGCGAAAACTCCCTCCGCGTACGAGCCGGTTCGCGAGCGTGTCCCTTCTCGTGCTGGTCAGTATGGCACACCGCTGAGAACGCTCGGTGTCTCTAGAAATCGTCTGCCCTGCGGGAATGACTGGGTTCTCGCCGGCTCTGGAAACTGAGAAAGACGAAACGTTCTCGATCTGGGCGGTGAACGGAAGGAGTGGTGCAGTGTACGACTTTGGACGGATCGTGATGCTCGGGCGGGCGTTCCCGATGGCACTCTGGTTGCGTGAGCGGGCGTCGGAGCGGCCAGGGCTCTTGCGTGAGTTTCTCGACGCGGCGCAGGCCTGGCGGGCTCGCGGCGCGCACCTCGATCTCGCGCGCATTGTCCGTCAGGTCGACCCGTCACTGGTCGATCCGGAGACTTCCATGCCACGAGGAGACGTACACGGCCTCTACCAGCAACGCTTCGGCATCCACTTCTTCCAGGATGTCATCGAGCAGCTGGAGCCACTTTCCACGACACAGGGTGCGATCGCGCTGGCCAGCCAGCTCGGTCTCGAACCGTGGTACGTCTGGGCACACGTGGCACCGCGACGGGCCGAGCGGGATCCGCTGGACCCACTCGATCTCGAGGTGCCGCGCGAAGTGATCGTCCGCATGGGCGACTGGGCGATCGGCTTGCAGCTCATGGACGTCGTTGCACCGCAGGTCTGCGGCGAGCTCGTCGGAGACGACAGCCTGTCGGACCGCGAGCTTGCGGTGTGGCCCATCACGCTCGCGCTCCGGCACCGGATACCGCATCCGCTCATCCTGCCGGAGAGCGAACGGGACGAGTTCATCGACGCGGTCGCGGCCTGGCATCACGGTGCGGAGACGGACGACTTTCTGATCGAGGCGATGTCGCTCGCCTGGGTCGATCGCTTCGGTGAGCCACCGCGGTCGCCGGCCCGGGCGAGCCTGCCGGGCCCCTGGCACCCGTTGCACTGGCCGGAGGCGCTCGATCCGGCCGATGCGGTGCTCTGGGAGCTGCTGCGCCATGGTGTCGGACTCGTCGAAGGATGGCAGCAGGACGTTCCAGCGTTGCTGACGGCTGACGAGTTGCGCGCGGCGTGGGAACGGTCGAGCGCCGCACTCGATAGACTGCTCGCAACGAGCTATGCCCGGCATGTCGCACGGCGTTTGGGGATCGCCTGCGCGCTGGGTGGTGAGCTGCCGGACGACACGGTCGGCGCAGCCTGGCGTCTGCTGGTCTTCGAGGGGGTCTTGCGGGAGCTGGTCGGTGCGATCCGCGCGCTGGTGTTGGATCCTGACGGCTGGCTGGGCGAGTACGACGCGCTGGCTGAGCAGTTCGACAGCTGGACCCGGTACGGGATGCGACACTTCGGGAATATCGGACGGGGGTAGGCATGGTCGAGCGACCAGACGGCGTGCTGCTCATCGAAGAGGGGCGTCGTATCGCGGAAGCCTTCGCTCGAGAACTCGACCCGGACCAGCGTGGCGCACGGATGGCACGCCAGTTCTTCGCAGCAGCGACGGAGTGGTGCTCGAGCGGCGCCCGCTGGAACCTGGCCGATGCGGTGCGAGAGGCTGGTCTCGATGATCGGATCGGAGAGGAAGCGATCGATGCTCGGGTGCTCGACTACCTCGCGGCATTGACTGGCCAGCTCGGCCCGCTCGCGACGACGCCGGCGGCCTTGCACTGGGCAGCTGCGATCGGTGTCGAGCCGTGGCTGGTCCTGGGGCTGCTGCGGCGGGAGGGATTCGCGTTGCCGGCTGCACAGGAGCTGTGGGTTCCCTGGGAAGTGATCCGCCGGATCAATCGGTGGAGTCTCGCGCTGGTCTTTTTGGCGTTCCCCGTCTGTGAAGCGGCGAGGGTAGACGGTCCGAAGACGGAGCCTGCGCACGTTCGGCTCGACTGGCCGCTACTCTGGAACCTGCGTGATCTCGCCCCGCACCCGCTGGCGCTCGATGCTGAAACCGCGCGGGCATTCGTCGACGCGTGCGCTGCGTGCGATCCGGTCGTCCAGGTCTCGGATTGCTTTCTCGAAGGGCTGTGGTGGGAGGGGCGGCTCCTGGACAGCGTGCGGGCTATCGTGGAGCGTCGGCCGCTCTCCGATTCCCCAATGGCAGGCGAGCCGAAACAGTGGACCGCTGCACTCGACGAGTATCCTCGTGATGCCTGGGCCGAGGCTGTGCTGACTGCAGCGGCGTACTGGGTACTCCATCCAGAGCAGCTGGCGGACGAAATGGCAGAGCTGATGGCGGCGGCGTTCTCTGGAGGGGCGCACGAACCGCTGCCACCGGTCTTTCGCTTGCGGCTTTCTGATGGTGAAGAACGGTGGCAACGCGTGTCGGCATTGCTCGAACCGCTCCTGAGGAGCCGGTACGCCGAGTACCTGCGGGCAGCGCTCGAGCTCCCAGAAGGCGATGTCGGTGAGTTCCTCGATGGCCGCTTCGACCGGTGGGCGCGGGTTGTCCTGTTCGAGTCCGTACTCCGGGAAGCGTACGGAGCGATGTCGGCGGTGGTCTTAGATCCGCTGCGCGCGATGGAGCGGACCCGGCTCCGGGCTGAACGACTCCTTGGGCCGCTCGACCGGCCACTCGGGCACTGAACGCTGGTGTGGGAGCGTGCCTGCTCGATGCTTCGGGAAACTGTGTCGGTGGAGAAAGGCGTCAGTTCGCGACCAGCCGTGCTGCCTGATCCCACCTCAGGCCCGTGGCGCCTCGTCGCGGTTCTGGCACGGCTGGCCGCGAGCGGGGTGGCAGGCCACGACAGCGTTCGTGCGCGTCGGCGTTCTGCCGGAGAGCCGCAGGGCGCGGCTCGCGCCACCTCGCTGTGCGAGGCCAGGCTCGCCGAGGCCTCGTCGGACCGGCGGAACCGGGGAGAAAAGAGCGACCGGGCAGTTCTCACTGCCCGGTCGTGTCGGAGCGGGAGACGGGATTCGAACCCGCGACAACCGGCTTGGGAAGCCGGCACTCTACCAGCTGAGTTACTCCCGCATTCGCTTGTCACTTTCTAGTATAGCGTCGCCTGCCATCGGTGTCCAGGGGGTGGGTTGCTCTGTCGCTGTGCTGTTCCAGTGGCGGTCTGCGCGAACAGGATCGTGGTGGGTCATCCAGTGGGGTGCATAGAGCGCCGAGTTCCAACGTGCCTGCCGCGAACAGAGCATCCGGCCTCTGCCCATGTGCCGACATGTGGGCAGTCCGCAGTGGAGCCAGGGACGACGACGATGCCTGGACGTGGATCCAGTGCTGTCTGGAGCGGTTGTTTGCGGTCCGCTCGACCCTCGTGCCCGGCCTGGGGACTGGTCGAAGGGGTATGGTGTGCCACCAGCTGTCGGCAGTCACGCCGTACCGCAGATCGGAGCGCGATGCGCCAACCACTGCGAGCAGTGCTGGCTGGTCTCGGGTAACCGGGTTCGTTGCGGGTGGTTTTGGTTCACGAGCATGCGCGACACGATGAAGGCCGGGGCGCAGGCACCGCAGACTGGGGTGGCATGTGTGCCGCGAGCAGGATCGGCGTACAACGAGATGGTTTGGGGAGCGCACCGTGTTTTCCACATATTGTGTTGCGTCGAGGGTATTGGGGCGGTCAGCGATCGCACGGCTGCGTGCGCGAGGAGCGAGCTGCGCGGCATGCCACACCGGATGAAGCAGCCCACGGCTCCCGGCGACAGGGGTAAAGGGGACCGGATGACCGACGCGGATCGGCCCCCACGGTCGCGGGACGTGCCGCTCGCTGGACGGAACGACTGCCGGGCGACCTCTCGAACCTGCGGTGCTGAGCAGTTCGTGCGAGCGACCTACCAGCCTCCCTTGACAGGCAGAGTCGTTGGCGGGTAGACTTCCCGTTGGCGAACGTGGGGGCATAGCTCAGCTGGGAGAGCGCGACAATCGCACTGTCGAGGTCGGGGGTTCGAGTCCCCCTGCCTCCACCGCGGTTTTCCACACTGTTTTGAACAACGGTTTCCGCTCCTGGCCTGTCATTCGTTGTTGACCTGCTCGTTGGCGGGGTGCCGCTGAGTTCGAAAGGAGGCCGCCGATGGAGGTGCGTGCGTTCCAGCCAGTCGGTCGGCGCAGCGGTCAACCGGACGTGCTCCTCTTCCGCGACCGAGAAGGCCGGTATTACCTGCGGCCTGGGTGCAGTGGACGGCTCGTGCGCTTGACTGCCCGCGACGCGCAACGACTGCTTCGGCAATACCAGTATCGTCCGATCTTGAGCGGTGCCTGGTTGACCTACGACGAGGTTATCCAGGTCGACTGCCCCTTGCTCGACGGCCGTGGCAGTACCCCTGCCGACTGAGGAACAACGAAAAGCGGAGGCGGGTTCGTTCAGTCAGGTGAACGAACCCGCCTCAGGGCATCGTAGGGCAGCCTGCTGTCAGGATGCTGGCTGCGGCCGGATGTGCGGGGCGGCTGCGGGCCGCGACGACTCCTGCGGTACCTCGGCCTGCGAGGGTTGCGGCCGATTCATGAGTACCGCTGGCTTCGTCACGGGGGGCCCGACCAGCTCGGGCCGTGGGCGCGGCTCGTCGAATAGCGCTTCGATCTCGTGTCCTTCCAGCGTTTCCTTCTCGACCAGGAGCGTCGCGATCTTCTCCAGCTTGTCCATGTGCTGCATAAGGATGTCCTTGGCAGTGCGGTACGCCTGGTCGATGAGCCGGCGGACCTCCTGGTCGATCTCGTACGCGACTTGGTCGCTGTAGTTCCGCTGCTCGGCGATCTCCCGCCCCAAGAAGATCAGTTCTTCCTTGCGACCGAAGGCGAGGGGCCCGAGCCGTTCGCTCATCCCGAACTCGGTCACCATGCGCCGGGCGAGCGTCGTCGCCCGTTCGATATCGTTGGCTGCTCCGGTCGAGATTTCCTGGAAGACCAGTTCTTCAGCCACCAGCCCAGCCATGAAGACGGCCAGCTGCGCTTCGAACTGCTTCTTCGTCCAGAAGAAGCGATCTTCCTCGGGGAGCACCCGCGTGTAGCCGCCCATCATCCCGCGGGCGACGATGGACACCTTGTGGACCGGGTCAGCATGCGGCAGCATGCGGGCCACCAGGGCATGGCCAGCCTCGTGGTAGGCCGTCATCAGTTTCTCGCGCTCGCTGATACGGCGACTCTTCCGTTCAGGGCCGGCAACCACCCGGTCGATCGCCTCGTAGAGCTCGCGGCGGCCGATCGTCTTCTTGTTGCGTCGCGCTGCCAGGATCGCAGCCTCGTTGACCAAGTTCTCCAGGTCGGCACCCGAGAAGCCAGGAGTCTGACGCGCGAGATCCTCAAGGTCGACATCGCTTTCGAGCGGCTTGCCGCGCGTGTGCACCTTGAGTATGGCGAGCCGGCCATACAGGTCAGGCCGGTCGAGCACGACCTGCCGGTCGAACCGGCCCGGGCGGAGCAAGGCTGGGTCGAGCACGTCCGGGCGGTTGGTCGCAGCCAGAACGATGACGTTCGTGCTGGAGTCGAAACCGTCCATCTCGACGAGGATTTGGTTCAGCGTTTGCTCGCGCTCGTCGTGACTTCCGCCCAGTCCGGCACCGCGCTGGCGACCGACCGCATCGATCTCGTCGATGAAGACGATGCAGGGTGCATTCCGCTTGGCCTGGTCGAAGAGGTCGCGGACGCGGCTCGCGCCGACGCCGACGAACATCTCGACGAACTCGGAACCACTGATGCTGAAGAACGGTACTCCAGCTTCACCAGCGACCGCACGGGAGAGCAGCGTCTTTCCTGTACCGGGCGGACCGACCAGGAGCACGCCGCGCGGAATGCGGGCACCGAGGGCGGCGAACTTCTCCGGGTACTTCAGGAATTCGACGATCTCACGCAACTCTTCCTTGGCCTCGTCGACACCAGCCACGTCGTCGAAGGTCACAGTCGGCCGGTTGCTGGTGAAGACGCGAGCGCGGCTCTTTCCGAAGGACAAGGCTTGATTATTCGTTCCCTGAGCCTGGCGCATCATGAAGATGATGACGCCGATCAGGAAGATGGTCGGCAAGAGGAACGTCAGCGTGCCGAGCCAATTCCCCCACTGGCTCGCTGGCTTGGTCGTGATGTTGACCGTCTGTGGATCGATGCCGTACGTCTGCAGGAGTTCGAAGATATCGACGTTGGTGGGGAGACGGAGCGTGCGCACTTCCTGCGTGCCGAAGTAGTGCACCTGCACTTCGTCGGAACCGCTGGTCATCACCAGCTGCTCGACCTTGCCGGCCTTGATGTCGGCGGCGAGCTGCTGGGTGGTGAGCGACGAGCCGCTGTGCCCGCCTTGGACGAACGTCACCCAGACCGCGATCGCAGCGATGATCAGGATCATCCAGACAAAGCCGTTCCGGAGCCACTTGTTGTCTGCCATCGGGGTAGCCTCCACTGTCGTCGGCCCGCAGCGTCGCCAGTTCTTGCGGGCGTTCCCGATTATAGCAAGCGAGGGAGATGCCCTGACCGTTGGCGTGCACGGTACGGCAGGGCCGCAGCACGCACCGTGCCGGGCAACCGACCCCATCTCCGGTATCGACTGACGAGGAGTTGAGCCCCAGGCCCGTTCGTACTGGTTCGCGACACGAGAGGACAGTACAGTGTCGGCACGCTACTTCGTTGCCCGGTAGACGGCGATGAAGGGCAAGTTGCGAAAGCGTCCGGCTGCGTCGAGTCCGTATCCCACGACGAACTCGTCCGGAATGTCGAAGCCGACCCAATCGACCGGCACCTGGATCGCCTCCGGCTTCTGCTTGCGCAGGAGGACCACGACACGGAGACTCCGCGGGTTGCGACGCCGGAGTACGTCGAGGAGGTACTGCAACGTGAGGCCGCTGTCGATGATGTCCTCGACCAGCAGCACGTCGCGTCCCTCGATCGGCCGGTCGAGATCTTTGAGAATGCGGACGACGCCCGATGTCACGGTCGCTTGGCCGTAGCTCGAGACGGCCATGAAATCGACATCGAGCTCGATCGGCAGGTGTCGGATGAGATCAGCCATAAAGACGAATGCACCGGTCAGAACACCGATCAAGATAGGCCGCTGTCCGCGATACGCTTGTGCGATCTCGTTGCCGAGTTCGGCGACGCGCTTCTGGAGCGTCGCTTCGTCGATGAGGACGCGCTCCAGTTCCCCCGGGACCGTGCGCACTGTCTCGTTCACGCCCTGCGCCTCCTCGCTTTTCCGCAGTTCCACCACCGTTCCGTCCGGTGCGACGAACCGCTGGGGACCCAGTCCCGCGATCCACCACACGATACCGTCATCGGCCACCATCGGCAGGCGATCCCGCAGGTAGCTCGGGATCTTCTCGTTGACGAGCCAATCTTGCAACCGCACCGGTGTGGCGAAACCCGGCCGCATCAGGCGGTCGCCCCTGCGTCGCGTCCGGAGGAACCAGCTCCCCTCTTCTGCCCGATGGACGACGAGCGACCAACCGTTGGCGAGCCGGACGGTCATGCCAGATCGCAGCGGGATAACAGCCCCTGGCTCGAGGAGCGGATATCCCGACCGTCGTAGCAGAAAGTTCTCGATCCGTGCAGCCGGACCGAGAACAGCCTCAGTGTAACCGATGGAGGCGACGATTCCACGACCCAGTTCGACGCGAGTTGCTGGACGGCCACGCTCGACCGCCCTGCTGAGCGCGAGGATCCGCTCACGGCTGAGCGTCCAAGTCGGATCGACGAGGTCACGTACGGTGAGTTGCAGGACGCGTCGCTGGAGTGCTCGCGCGGTCTGCCGGAAGCGTGCCCGATCGAGAATGGCGAACGCGTCCTCGAAACGGACGATCGTGCGGTAGGCTTCCCGCGCCAAGTCGTGCAGATAGTCCGCGTCGTCCTGGAGTTGCTCGGCGACCTGTGCCAGCGTCTCGGCGGCACCGGAGCGCACCTCTTCGAGAACCGGCATCACACGCTGGCGGACCAGGTTGCGTTCGAAGGCGAGCGAGCGGTTGGTCGGGTCCTCGATCGGTTCCAGCCCGAGCACGGAGAGTGCTGCCTGGATCGTCTGACGACGGACCGTGAGGAGCGGGCGAAGCAGTTGGATGGGGACGAACGTGCGATGCTCGGGGTCGAGCGGAACGCTGAGTTCGGTCAGCGGGCGCATCCCGGCGAGCCCATCGAGGCCAGCACCGCGGAGCAGGCGGAGCACGAGCGTTTCGGCTTGATCGTCCCGCGTGTGACCGACGGCGATCCAGCGGGTGTGGTTTTCCTGTGCGACCTCAGCGAGCGCCGCATAGCGGGCAGCGCGGGCACCGGCTTCGGTACCACCTTCGCGGAGTTCTGGCCAGGCCTGAATGTCGACCGTTCGGACGAGAACCGTCAGGCCGAGCTGTTCGCCGAGCGCGGCAGCGCGCCGAGCGAGTGCGACCGATTCCGGATGGAGCCGATGATCGACATGCACCGGGATCGGTTGCGGTCCCTGTCCCTGTCGAGCGAGGTGGTGCAGTCCCCAGAGCAGCGCGAGCGAATCCGGACCGCCCGAGAAGCCGATGACGAGACGGTCAGCCGGGGCGAGCCCGGCCCTCGCCAGCGTCCTGCGCAGTGCCTGGAGAAGAACGCTGATCGGGCCCCCATACCTCGAGGGCATAGGCTGTTCCTTCCGTCAGTGGTCCGCCACGCTGCTGGCGGCTCAGCCCGCCCTGACACAAACGAAAAGCGGCGCGTTCGCGCGCCGCTCGCGAGAGTGCCGGTGGGCGGATTCGAACCACCAACCAAGGGCTTATGAGTCCCCTGCTCTACCGTTGAGCTACACCGGCCCACGTTCCGCTGCAGAGTGTAGCATGGCCGCTGGCGGATCGTCAACGGCCGGTATCACCGAGGGGCTCCGGGATACGCCCGAGCCCCTCGGTCTTTACTCGCCGATATCCTTACCGATCTGCCGTGCCATCGCGCGATAGCTGGCGAAGTCCCCGAGGCCAGTGGCGTTGGCACCAGGGACCACGATCACGCTCGCCGAGATGAGGTGTGCCTCCGGACTCGCAAGATAGGCACAGATGGCGCCGATATCGTCGGGAAGTGCCCAACGTCGGGCGGTGACGAGTGCGTCAGCTTGTGGCCCCATTTCCGCGCGCATCCGGCCGCTCAAGATTCCTGCCGGCAACACCGCATTGACCGTGATGTTGTAGGAGTAGAACTCGGCAGCGAGCTGCCGCGTCAGGCCGAGGAGACCGCGCTTCGAGCTCGTGTAGCCAGCCCCGCCATTGAGACTGGCGCGGAGCGCAGCGAGCGAACCGATGTTGATAATGCGCCCGTACTGCTGCCGCATCATGTGCGGCAGTGCGGCGCGACTCATGTAGAAGGGGCCGGAGAGGTTGACCGCGATGTAGCTGTGCCACTCCTCGTCAGGCATACGCTCGACAGCCGGCGAGCGACCGAGCCTGGCAGCGTTGTTCACCAGGATATCGATGCGACCATGCCGTCCGACGACCGTTTCGACCATCTCCCGCGCCCGCTGGGGGTCGGAGACATCGCCAGGGAGGACGAACGCCTGGCCACCTTGCTGGGTGATCTGGTCGACCGTGGCCCGGGCGTACTCGTCGTTGAGGTCGTTCACCGCGACGATGGCACCTTCGCGAGCGAGCACACGGGCGATTCCGGCTCCACCACCGCCCATTTCTCCGCCGCCGGCACCGGTCACGAGGGCAACCAGCCCTGCCAATCGTCCCATCGTCCCCCCCCCATCATGCGAACGCTGCTTCCGGGTTATTCCGGGCACCCGGCACGACCGACACTGCGCCGTCGATCGGGATCGCCGCACCGGTGATGTAGCCGGCTTCCCGGCTCGCCAGAAAGACGACGAGCGCGGCAACTTCTTCAGGCGTGCCGGCGCGCAGGGCCGGAATCGTTTCGGCCAACCGAGCGATCCGCTCTTCGCCCCATTCCGAGACGAGTTTCGGGGTCACGATGAAGCCGGGCAGGATCGCGTTGACCGTGATGCCGTGCTGGGCTACTTCGATCGAGAGGTGACGAGTGAGGCCGTACAGCGCTTCCTTGGTCGCGACATATGCCACGCCGTTGAGGACGCTCGTCCGGATAGCGGTAATGTTGGACACGTGAATGATGCGACCGAAGCGACGGTGGCGCATGTGACGGACAGCTGCCCGACTCAGGTAGAACGGAGCATGGACGTTGACTGCCAAGACTGCTTCCCACTCCTCGTCCGTCACTTCATCGGAGCGGCGACCGCTCCCGTGCGCCTCGGCCTTGTTGACTAGGATGTCGAGTTGCCCGAATCGCTCGACCACGTGCTGGATGAGCTGGTCGACTTGTGCCGAATCCGTCACGTCAGCCGGGAAGCCCTCGACCGCGCAACCTGCTCGCCGCAGCTCCTCGACGGCCGCTGTCGTGCGTTCTAGGGTTCGATCGTTGACCGCGACGGTGGCACCAGCCTCGGCCAGCGCTCGGGCGATGAACGGACCCAGTCCGCCGCCGGCGCCGGTGACGAGGGCGACCATCCCGGTGAGGTCGCAACGTTGCAGGGTTTGCATACGAGCCTCCTGAACCCTCTGAACCCTGTGTTGGTACGCGTCAACCGATATCCTTGCCACTCCGCCGTGCGTACTCGACGAAGTTGCCGAGCGCGCTTCCCAATCCGCGATCGAGCGGAATAGCTGCACCGGAGATGAAGCCGACGTCGCGTCGTGCGAGGAATGCGACCAACTTCCCGATCTCCTCTTCCGGATCGAGCGGACCGAGTTGTCGGTCGTTGCCCTGGAACAGGTCAGGTCGCCGGCGCATGATCGCCGGATTGCGGATCCCGGTCGGGAGCAGCACGTTGACGGTAATCCGGAAGGGGGCGAACTCGGCGGCCATCTGCCGCGTCAGCCCGATGAGCCCGCTCTTCGCGGTGGTGTACGGCGCACCACTGACGAACCCGGTTCGGATCCCTGCGAGCGAGCCGATGTTGACGATGCGCCCGAAGCGTCGCGGGATCATGTGCCGTAGCGCAGCGCGGCTCATGAAGAACGGACCGGAGAGATCCACAGCGACCTGCAGGTGCCAGATGTCGTCGGGCAGCCGCTCGATCGCAGGTACCAGCCCCCCGAGTGCCGCATTGTTGACGAGGATGTCGATCTGTCCGAATCGCTCGACCGTGGCGTCGATCATCCGCTCGGCGTCGCGTGGGTTCGAGACGTCACCGACGATGCCCCATGCCTCGCCGCCGCGCTGCTGGATCTGGGTAACGGTCGCGGCGACGAATTCCTCGGTCAGGTCGTTGACGACGACACGGGCCCCGTGCCGTGCGAGCGCCCGAGCGATTCCGGCTCCGCCACCTCCGTCTTCACCGCGTCCAGCACCGGTGACGAAGGCGACCATGCCTTCCAGCCATCGCTCGTCCGTCACACCTGATCCTTTCCGATGCCACCTGGGAGGAGAAGAAACCGGGCTCACTGCCCGGTCCCTTCTCCTTGTCGCTCACGCTTTCGTCCGAATCGGCACCGTGACCTGTTGACCGATGAACGTGGGGCAGACGGTGGAAATGCCGGCGTTCCGCGCTCCTGCTACGACGAGCAGGATCGTCTCCGGCGAATGAGCGAAGCGGACGAACGCGTCGTCCGGCAGCGCGGGGTCGAGTAGCGCGTCTTTGGCCAGGCGGCGGAGCACGCCGGCTGGTCGCCCGAAGTGCTCCCAGAGATACTGGCGAGCCTGTTCTTTGCTCCAGCCTGCCTCGGCGATCAGTTGCGCGTGCTCCGGACCCAGCACGACGATCCCTGCATGCCCGCGCGGTGTCGGAAAGTAGGTGCCCGCGTAGGACATGGAATCGGCGATCGTCTCCAGGATGACTTCCGGCTGCTTGGAATCGCGCTGCTCGACCTGCATGGTACCGCGGACCAAGCCGACCGTGACCGTGCTCTCCTCCGGCGCAAAGCCCCGTTCGACATGCAGCGGTTCCCAGGGGCTTTCTTCCTCGTTTTCGGCGATGCAGAGACTTAGCTTCCCCGGTTGCCCCTGCGTCGACTGGTCGAACTCGTGCGGCCGGATCCCCAGCGCGTTCATGATTACCAGCCGGATCGCGCGTCCCACGGTGACGTTCGGCCGGTCACCCGGACTGAACACATTGTCCGCCGCATTGAACCCGAGCTGCCGCCGGATCGGTCCGTTGACCACCACGAAGACCGCTTGCCCGGTCGTGCTCTGCAGCAGGCCGCGACTGCCGGGCAGCTTGTTGAGCGCCTCCAGGGCTGCCAAAACGACCGGGAAGTACTCGGGCTTGCAGCCGGCCATCACCGCGTTGGCCGCGGCCAGGCGCACCGTACACTTGCGCCCGAGGTGTTCCTGCTCGATGACGACCTCCTCGGGATCGCGGTCGACCTGAGCCAGGAACTCCGCGACGAATTCCTCGGCGGGCGGAACGACGGGCAGGCCATCCGTCCAGCCGCGCTCGTAGCAGTATTCGATCGCCTCGCGGGCGTGCCGCACGGCCTCCAACGTCGGTTCAGCCGTTCGCTGCACGCTCATGCGGTTCCTCCCCGGCTGCTTCCTCGACGCCCAACAGACGGAGGACCTCGGGCAACACCTGTTCGGCGCGTTGCCGCACTTCCTCCGGACTCAGGCTACTGATCGGGTGGGGGATGACGGCATAGGGATAGCCCGGCATCCCCTGCGTCTGTGCCATCGCGTCCGCCGTCGCCCGGAATACCTCGGTGATGATGGGGGCGGCGGGGACACCGACTTCCTCGAACCGGATCGCATCGGCCACACTGGCCGCGCTGCAGGACCCTCAGTCCCCGACCGCAGCGATGGCGAAGTCGCAGCGCTCCTTGAGCTCAGCGACCGCTGCGGCGTCGATCGGCACCGATGCGTTCGGCTTCCGCTGCAGAACGACTTCCGCGACGCCGTAGCGCTCGCGGAGGAGGTCGCCGATCGCCTGGAGCAGGAGATCGGCGTTCTTCTTTCCGTTGTCGATCAGGCAGACGCGCGCACCGCGCAACGAGCGCCGGGTACGCGCAGCGCGCGTCTTGGTGGCGAGTCCCGTTTGGCCTGTCGGATCGACCAGCACTGGCATGATCAGCCCTCCTCGGGTAGGCGCTTTTCCAAGCGGATCTCACGTAGGCCCGGATACACCGGCGCGATGGCTTGTTGCAGCATCGCGTGGAGCAACTGGTCGGGTACCAGGCAATCGAGACACGCGTCGGGGAGTGCCTGGAGAACCAGTTCGACAACGCCGTCCTCGCTCACGCGCTCGACCCGTAACTCGAATCCGTCCGGTGCCAGACCAGCCCGGATCTGATCGAGCGCCCGATCGATCTCTTGCATGACAGCTGGTGATGCACTCATCGCTCCGGTCCGTCCTCCTTCCGATATAGTCATCGAGCCCGCCGTTCCGTCCGCGAATCAGGGGGCGAGCAACGCAGTCCCGGCGAATTCGGTCGGGATCTCCATCGTGCGCACCGCGGGCGGGATAGTCAAGGGCGCTCCGGTGCGTGCCACGACATCCTCGACTGTCACGCCGGGTGCGACTTCTTCGAGGATCAGCTGCTCGCCTTCGACCGAGAGCACCGCGAGATCGGTGTAGATGCGCCGCACGCACCGTGCGGCCGTCAATGGGTAGGTGCATTCTTCGACGATCTTCGGCTCCCCCTGGTCGGTGGTGTGCATCGTCGCGACCCACACGCGTTGCGCTCCAACCGCGATATCCATCGCCCCGCCGACGCCTGGCACGCGCGGGCCGGGTATTCGCCAGCTGGCGAGGTCGCCCCGGCGCGACACCTGGAGCGCACCGAGGACGGCGTGGGTGAGATGTCCACCGCGGATGATTGCGAACGACAACGCGTGATCGAACACGCTCGCCCCCGGGATGAGCGTGACGTAGTCGCCATTCGCATTGACCAGGTCGGGGTCGATCTCGTCTGGCCGAGCCTTCGGCCCCGCGCCGAGGATACCGTTCTCGCTGTGAATGAGAATGGTCTTGCCCGGCGGGAGAAACCGTGCGACCAGGGAGGGAATCCCTGTGCCGAGGTTCACGAAGCTCTCGTCCGGGAGGTCCTGGGCGATGCGGTAGGCGATTCCTTCACGCGTCAGTGGCATAGCTTCCTGCCTCACCGTGGTGCCGGTGCCGCGCGACGAATCCAGTCGCGCGGTACTTCGACGACACGATCGACGAAGATACAGGGCGTCTCAATCTCTTCCGGCGACAGCGCGCCGACCGGTACGACCTCGTCGACCTCCACAATGACGATGTTGGCTGCCGTGGCCATGATGGGGTTGAAGTTCCGCATGGTACGCCGGTAGACCAGGTTCCCCCATCGGTCGGCGCGATAGGCCTTGACAAAGGCGTAGTCAGCGCGGAGCGGCAGTTCGAAGACATAGGGTCGACCATCGATGATGCGCACTTCCTTGCCTTCCGCCAGCTCGGTGCCGACGCCGGTCGGAGTGTAGAACCCTCCGAGCCCCGCCCCGCCGGCCCGGATCCGCTCGACGAACGTCCCTTGTGGGAGGACCTCGAGTTCGAGTTCACCGGCGAGGTACTTCTCGCGGACTGCCGTCGCGCCAGGATGGGTCGGGAAGGACGTGATCAATTTGCGGACGGCTCCGTCCGCAATCAGTCCCCCGATGCCGTCTTCTTCGGTGCCGCCACCGCAATAGATGAGAACGAGATCGTGCAGTTTGCGCCGGCGCAGCGCCTTGACCAGATTGACCGGAATACCGGGTGGCCCGAAGCCACCGATCATGATTGAGGCACCGTTCGGGATATCGGCTACAGCCTCATCGCACGTCGCGACCACTCTGTCCATCGTACCGGTCTTTCCATTTAAGGATTAACTCGGCGACTAGCACGATCATACGGGTACCAGACCGGTCTGTCAAGGCGGGGGAATGCTGGTTCGCCCGCTGTGCGTGGGACCCTGCGGATCGCCGGAGTAGAACGGACGAGTGCCCCTGGGTCGCCGGGCTGGTCATCGCTGCCTGGATCCGCGCCTGGGTTGCGTTCGCAGCAGCGGGACGCGCGCGCCTTTCCAGGGCGCGAGGGCATCGCCACCTGCCGTTCGTCGTGCCCGGGGGTGGGAGTCGTGTCGGGTAGAATCGGGCAGGTAAGGAGCGCTCGTGATGACCGACCTGTGGGAACAATCGCGGCAGCCCGAACCCTCCGTCTCGGCTGGTCGGATTCCAGAGTGGCCGGAACGACATGGGCATGGGGATCCGGACCAGCCTGCCACGGCGGCTCGGATTGAGTCGCTGCTCGCGCACCTCGATGCGGACCAGCGCACGGCGGTGACAACGACCGACGGACCGGTTCTTGTCGTCGCCGGACCGGGAAGCGGCAAGACGCGGGTCTTGACCCATCGAGTCGCCTATCTGATCGCCAGTGGTCGAGCCCGACCCTGGCAGGTCCTAGCCGTGACGTTCACGAACAAGGCTGCCCGCGAAATCCGCGAGCGTTTGGAGCAACTCCTCGATACAAGTTCGGCACGCCTCGTCCAGGCCGGCACATTCCACAGTGTCTGTGCCCGCGTGCTCCGGCGCGATGGGGGACGGATCGGGTTGGAACCCTCGTTCACGATCTACGACGAGGAGGATCAGGTCGCCCTCGTCAAGCAGGCACTCCGCGACCTCGGACTGGACGTGCAACGGTTCGCACCGCGCTCGGTGCTCGGTCGCATCTCCCGCGCCAAGAATGCCTTCCAGTCACCAGCGGAGCTGGCTCAGAGCGCCCAGAGCTACTGGGACGAGGTCGTGGCGCGAGTCTACGAACGCTATAGCCAGCTCCTGCAGCGCGCGCAGGCGGTCGACTTCGATGACCTCCTTCTCCTGACGGTCGAGTTGTTCGAGCGACATCCCGATCTCCTCGCCCTCTACCAGGAACGCTGGCGGTATCTCCTGGTCGACGAATACCAGGATACGAACCATCTCCAGTATCTCCTGGTGCGTCAACTCGCGGCAGCGCACCGGAACGTGTGCGTCGTCGGGGATCCAGATCAGTCGATCTACAGCTGGCGTCAGGCCGATATCCGGAACATCCTCGAGTTCCAGCGGGATTTTCCGGATGCTGTCGTGATCCGGCTAGGGCGGAACTATCGCTCGACGCCGCAGATCGTCGCGGCGGCGGATGCAGTGATCCGAGCGAACCGGCTGCGTATCGACCGGCCGTTGTGGACGGAGAACCCGCCCGGGCCGCCGATTCGCCTCTTGGCCTGCTGGGACGAACAGCACGAGGCGGAATCGGTGGTCAGCGAGATCGCCCGCCTGGTGACGCGCGGCGAGGCACGCTATCGCGACATCGCCGTGCTCTACCGTATCAATGCGCAGAGCCGACCGATCGAGGAAGCGCTGGTGCGTGCCCAGATTCCGTATCAGGTAGTTGGCGGCGTCCGCTTCTACGAGCGGAAAGAGGTCAAGGATGCGCTAGCGGTCCTTCGCGTCCTGGCCAATCCGAAGGATTGGCTCAGTCTGCAACGCGTCCTCCGCGAAAGTGCGCTCGGGCGAGGTATCGGTGACAAGACGCTGTTGCAGATCGAGCAGTGGGCGAGTCAGGTCGGCCGGTCACCGGCCGAGGCACTGCCAGCCCTGGCCGAGGAGTTGGACGTCGCGCCACCGAACCTCTCGGCCCAGGCGACCAAGCGCCTGCGCGAGGTGTGGGGTGAGCTGGTACGGTTGCGGGGCGCGCTCGTCGCGCAGCCGCTGAGCAGTGTCTTCGACCTCGCATTGGAGCGCACGGGAATCGCGGCGCGCTATCGTGAGGCAAGCGATCCAGCCGAGCGCGAGCGCTGGGAAAACGTGGTACAGCTCCGGAGCGTGCTCGAACGCTACGACGAGCTGCCGGCCAAGGACGGGCTGGAGCGCTTCCTCGAAGAGGCAGCGCTGGTGGCCAGCGTCGACGAAGCGGAGCTCGGTGGCGATCAGGTGACGCTGCTCACGCTCCACGCTGCAAAAGGGCTCGAGTTTCCGGTCGTGTTCTTGATCGGCGTCGAAGAAGGCCTTTTGCCGCACGCACGTGCGCTGGAAAGCGAGGCGGAACTGGAGGAGGAGCGACGGCTCTTCTACGTGGGTATCACGCGGGCCAAACAGCGGCTGTATCTCAGCTACGCGCAGCTGCGCAGCCGGTTCGGACTCCGTGAGCGGGGGATTCCCTCGCACTTTCTGGATGCCTTGCCGCCCGATGTCGTCGAGGAGCAGCGAGCCAGTGGCTGGCAGCGAGCCGGTGAGTTGCCGGGTCGTACGGCATCGTCACGGCCGGAGGAGCGGTCAGCTGCTCCGGTCGTGCGGCGCTACCAGCCGGGGCAGCGCGTGTTTCATCCCACCTTCGGTGATGGGGTAGTGCTGGCAGTGCGGGAGAGTGCGGGAGACCAGGAAGTGACCGTGCAGTTCAAGCGGCACGGAACCAAGATCCTGCTCGCGAGCCTTGCCAAGTTGGTCGTGGACAGTTAAACAGGGTAAGAGCAGCGCGTGTCCGCCTTCGACCTCGATGCTGGAAACGACAAGGAGGGAGCGTCATGGCATCTGTGGCGACCGGACGGCGCTGGGTGTACCTCTTCCGCGAGGGCAACGCGCAGATGCGGGATCTCCTCGGCGGCAAAGGGGCCAACCTGGCCGAAATGACGCGGATCGGCCTGCCGGTACCTCCGGGATTCACCGTCACGACCAAGGCCTGTGTGGCCTACCTGCAGGGTGGCCGGCAGATGCCCGAAGGGTTGTGGGATGAAGTTCTGGAGGGACTACGGGATATCGAAGAACAACTCGGGCGCCGGTTCGGCGATCCAGCTCAGCCGTTGCTCGTCTCGGTCCGATCTGGTGCCAAGTTCTCGATGCCTGGCATGATGGACACGATTCTCAATGTCGGGCTGACCGACGAGACGGTGCGTGGTCTCGCTGCAATGACGTCGAACGAGCGTTTCGCCTACGATTGCTACCGACGTCTGATTCAGATGTTCGGGAAAGTCGTGCTCGATATCCCCTCGGAACGTTTCGAGGATGCCCTCGACGAGCTCAAGCGGGAGATCGGCGTCGTCCAGGATTACGAGATCCCGGCGGAGCAGCTCCAGCGGTTGGTCGAGACGTACAAGGGAATCGTGCGAGAAGCGACCGGAAGCGACTTCCCGCAGGATCCGTACGAGCAGTTGCGCCGGGCGATTCTCGCGGTGTTCGAATCCTGGAACAATCGGCGAGCGATCGACTACCGGAATGCGCATGGTATCCCCCACGACCTCGGCACAGCGGCGAACGTTCAGGCGATGGTCTTCGGCAACCTGGGGCCGGACTCGGCGACCGGTGTCGCGTTCACACGCAATCCGAGTACCGGCGAGAAGGGAATCTTCGGCGAGTACTTGACCAATGCGCAGGGCGAGGACGTGGTCGCTGGCATCCGCACGCCGCAGCCGATTCAGGAGATGGCGAACGACCCGCTGCTGCGCAGTGCGTACGAGCAGCTGCTCGAGGTTGCCGATCGACTCGAGCGCCATTACCGTGACATGCAGGATCTGGAGTTCACGGTCGAGCGCGGCAAGCTCTGGATGCTCCAGACGCGGACCGGTAAGCGCACCGGTCGGGCAGCGGTCAAGATCGCGGTCGATATGGTGCACGAGGGGTTGATCGAACCGCAGGAAGCGGTGTTGCGGGTCTCGCCGGAACACCTCGATCAGTTGCTGCATCCGATGATCGACCCCTCCTGGAAAGGGGAACCGATCGCCAAGGGGCTACCGGCCAGCCCAGGGGCAGCCAGCGGCAAGGTGGTCTTCGATGCGGACGAAGCCAAGCTGCTCGGTGACCGTGGCGAAGCGGTCATTTTGGTGCGACTGGAAACGTCCCCCGACGATTTCCACGGCATGCTCGCGGCGCGAGGCATTCTCACGGCGCGCGGCGGCATGACGAGTCACGCGGCGGTGGTCGCCCGCGGCATCGGGAAGCCGGCAGTCGTCGGGTGTTCGGCGATCGTGGTCGATTACGAGCGTCAGGAGTTGCGCGTCGGCGATCTCGTGGTACGGCGCGGTGATGTCATTACCATCGATGGCTCGACCGGCGCAGTGATGCTCGGTGCCGTCCCGACGATCCCGCCGAGTGTCGGGGGCGATTTGGCGGAACTGCTGGGCTGGGCTGACCAGTTTCGGCGCTTGCGTGTCCGCGCCAATGCCGATACGCCGGAGGACGCTGCCAAGGCCCGCGAGTTGGGCGCCGAGGGCATCGGACTGTGCCGCACCGAGCACATGTTCTTCCAGGGTGACCGCATCTGGGCGATGCGCGAGATGATCATGGCGACGACGCCCGAGGAGCGACGTGCTGCTCTGGCCAAGCTGGAGCCGATGCAGCGAGAGGACTTCGTCGGCATCTTCAAGGCGATGGCTGGATTCCCCGTCACGATCCGGACGCTCGACCCGCCGCTGCACGAGTTCCTGCCCAAGCACGAGGAGGAAATCCAGGCGATGGCCGAGCGGTTGGGAGTCTCGCCGGAGGCGATTCGTGCGAAAGTCCAGGCGCTCACCGAAGCGAACCCGATGCTCGGGCATCGCGGCTGCCGCCTGGGTATCACCGCGCCGGAGATTACCGAGATGCAAGCGCGCGCGATCTTCAGCGCTGCGCTGCAGTGTGCTGCTGAGGGGATCGAAGTCCATCCGGAGATCATGGTGCCGCTGGTTTCCGACGTGCGGGAACTGATGCTGCAGCGCGAGATCATCGACCGGGTGGCGCGGGAGCTGTTCGCTCAGGCGGGACGCGAGATCCCGTATTCGGTCGGAACGATGATCGAAGTACCGCGTGCGGCGCTCACCGCGAGCGAGATCGCGCGCGAGGCGGAGTTCTTCAGCTTCGGCACCAACGACCTCACCCAGATGACCTTCGGTATCTCGCGTGACGATGCTGGGCGCTTCTTGCCGTATTACCTCGAGCGCGGGATCTACCCGGCCGATCCCTTCCAGACGCTCGATCGGGCTGGCGTCGGCCGCTTGATCGAGATCGCACGCGATGGCGGACGGGCGACGCGAGCGGACATCAAACTGGGGATCTGCGGCGAGCACGGTGGCGACCCGGCGAGCATCCGCTTCTGCCACGAGGTCGGTTTGGACTACGTATCGGCTTCTCCCTACCGGGTACCGATCGCGCGACTGGCGGCGGCGCAAGCGGCGCTCGGTGTCCGCGAGGGAGACGTGTAGCGCTCGAAAGAAGCACGGCAGATCGCAGCGAGGCCAGTGGAATCCCGCTGGCCTCGCTGTTGTCTTGCAGAGTGGCGTGATGCGATCACTATGGTATGCGGGGAATACCCTGGCGGGTAGCAAGAAATCCGATGCACCCCTGTTGCGGCGAGAACAGGGTGGTTCTATACTTTAGGCTGTTGCCGTCATGATCACGAGAACGCGCACTTTGCGGCCTGTTTGGAGCGAGAACGAGCAGAACCTGCCGAATCGGTCGGATTTGGAGGAGCGCAAGTGGAATCGAGGATCGTTCCCACCACGCCGTTGGCGGATATCCGTGATGAAGTCAAACGCATCCTCGAGGCGGCCGAAAAGCGTGGTGTGACGCTGCGCGTGCTCGGCGGTGTCGCGGTCTACCTCCATTCACCCAGCGCGACGCACCGAGCGTTGCAGCGTACGTATCGTGACGCAGATTTCATGGGCTTGGCGACGCAAAAGCGGGCAATTGAGGGCTTGTTCGCCGAACTCGGGTATCAGGCGGACCGTGAGTTCAACACGCTGCACGGGCACCAGCGACTGTTCTTCTGGGACCCGCAGCACGAGCGGCAGATCGATGTGTTTCTCGATCAACTCCGCATGTGCCACACCCTGGACCTGCGGGATCGCCTCGATCGCGATCGACTGACGCTACCGCTGGCGGACCTTTTGCTGACGAAACTGCAGATCTGGGAGGCGAACGAGAAAGACCTGATCGACATCGTTGCGCTCCTGCACGATCATCCGCTCGGTTACGGGGATGAAGAGACAATCGATATCCGTCGCATCGTGGGCGTGTTGAGCGCTGATTGGGGTTGGTACCGAACAGCCAAGGAAAATGTCGAGCGGGTTCGCGCGTTGATTCTGGAGCGGGAACTCCACGAGGAGTTCGTCTCGCTCCGCCGGCTCGAGGAGCTCTGGCGTGCGGTCGAGGATGCTCCGAAGAGTCGTGCTTGGAAGTTGCGAGCCATGATCGGCGAGCGCAAGCGTTGGTACGAACTGCCGGAAGAAGTGCGGCATGACTGAGGGAACAGGAGTAGGGCAGGCGAAGGATGGTGTGGTTCCGTAAGGGAAAAGAGCGTGCGAGTCGGCAGCTCGAACTCTATTATACGAGCGATATACATGGGTCGGAACGTTGTTTTCTCAAGTTCCTCAATGCTGCGAAGTTCTACAACGTCAACACCCTCATTCTCGGTGGTGACCTGACCGGGAAAGTGCTCGTGCCCATCGTCGAGGTCGATGGGCATTGGGAGATGACCTTCCTGGGACGGCACGAAGTCCTGCGCACGCTCGAAGAGGTCACCGAGGCCGAGAAGCGGATCCGGTTCAACGGCTTCTATCCCTATCGCTGCACTCCGGACGAACTCGCGCGCATGGAAGCGGATCGAGCCTATGCCGATCGCGTCTTCCGGCAGGTCATGCGTGCTTCGGTCGAGCGCTGGGTGCGCTTGGCGGAGGAAAGACTGCGGGGAACCGGCGTGCGCTGTTTCATCATGCCGGGCAACGACGACGAGTTCGAGATCGACGAAGTGCTGGCCGGAAGCGATGTCGTCGTGAACCCGGACGGCGCGATCGTCGAGATCGACGGGTACCAGCTGCTCAGTCTCGCCTGGGCCAATCCCACGCCGTGGAACAGCCCACGCGAATTACCGGAGGAAGAACTGGCGGCGCGGATCGAGCGACTGGCGCGCGAGCTGGATCCGTCTCTACCGGTCATCTTCAACCTGCACTGCCCGCCCTATGACTCGACGCTGGACAGTGCGCCGCAGTTGCGTGAGGATCTCTCCGTCGTGATGGTCGGCGGGCAACCGAACATGGTGCCGGTCGGCAGCCGAGCAGTCCGTGAAGCGATCGAGCGCTACCAGCCGGTCGTGAGTCTCCACGGACACATCCACGAGTCGCGCGGTGCCGTGCGGATCGGTCGAACCCTGTGTATCAACCCGGGATCGGCCTACGGTGAGGGGGTCCTCCACGGAGCTCTGGTCCGTCTCGAAAACGATCGCGTCGCGAGTTACCAGCTCGTGAGTGGATAGCGGATATGCGGGTTATCGATCTCTCCCATCCGATGGCAACGGGCTTACCGGTCTTTCCAGGCGATCCGGAGGTGCGGCTCGAGCCGGCCAGTGCAGTTCCGCCCTGGCGCGTGACGCGCGTCACGCTCGGCAGCCATTCCGGGACGCACATCGATGCACCGTCTCACTTTTTTGCTGATGGACGATCGATTACCGATTACCCTGCCGAGCGCTTCATTCTCCCGGCGGTGCTCGTCCAGCTTCCGGACCTCGCCGATGACGCGGCGATACCACTCCACCTGTTGCGTGAAAGCTTGCCTGGCTCACCCATCGGCCAGGCCGTGCTCCTCGCGACGGGCTGGGACCGCTACTGGGGGACGGACCGGTATTCTCGTCATCCCTACCTGTCCGAGGAGGCAGCGGTCTGGTTGGCGGAGGCGCGACCAGGGCTGGTCGGGGTCGATGCGCTCAACGTCGATTCGACGGTGCAGGGGACCGAACATGCGCATCTCCATCTGCTCGGAGCCGATGTGCTGATCGTCGAGAACCTACGTGGCCTCCGGAACGTGCCGCCGGATCGCGACTATCTCTTCGTCTGTCTGCCCTTACCGTTGCAGGGAGCGGACGGTGCTCCGGTGCGGGCGGTGTTGTTGGAACGGTGAGTCGTTCGAGTCATGGAGGAAGGGAGGGGAGCAGTGCCGGGGAGTGGGCAGCGTTCGGGACCGCGAGTCTTCACGCGTGCCGCGACTGGCCTCGTTCGGGAGGCCGGTCTGCTCGATGCCCTCGTCTACAACGTCAACTTCATCTCGATCGGGCTCATGGTCGCGTTGATGTTCCTCTATATGCCCTCGTACGGTGGTGTGAGTCTGCCGCTCTCGCTCGTCCTCTGTGCGCTCCTCGCGCTACCGACTGCCGCGACCTACGGCATGCTGGCGGCGATCATGCCGCGGAGCGGTGGGGACTATGTCTACGTGAGCCGCGTATTGGGACCAGCCTGGGGGATGATGTCGAACTGGAATACGACATCGTGCTCTATGCCATTACATCGAGTTTCATCGGTGGGGAAGTGAAGAACGCGCGCCGGGCTCAGCTGTTCGGCATGCCCGGTTCGGTCCTGTACTGCACGGCCTGGATCCTGCTGCTCGTGGCGGCGTTTCAAAAGATGGTCGGGTACGATGGCCTCGCGATCATCGGTGCTGCCGATCCGAGCGCCTTGGGCCTAGCATTTACACCAACCTTCATCGAGCTCGCTGGTGCGGTCGTACACCACAATTTGCCGCTGATTCTCTTCCTCGGTGTCGGTTTCCTGCTCTGGACGTACGTCTGGTTGCTGATCAACTATCTGGCGTCGACGCGCATCTCGCTCGCCTGGTCGTTCGATCGTCTGATGCCGGAAAAGCTCTCCTACGTGAGCCCGCGGACGCATACGCCGCTGGTGGCGATCCTGGTGATCGGGATTATCGGGGAGATTTGCCTCGCGCTCTATGCCTGGCACATCGTGCTCGCGAGCATCGTCGGGATTTTCGGCTGGATTGTCTCGTTCATCTTGACCGCGATCGCAGCGATCGTCTTCCCATACCGTAGGCGGGACGACTTCGAGGCATCGCCGGTCCGCTGGCGCGTTGCTGGTATTCCGCTGATGTCGATCGTGGGAGCGCTGGCAGTTGTCAGCTTGCTCGCGTGCGAGGTCGTGTTCTGGCTGGTCCGTTCGTCGGGCTCGCATATTTCCCCAACGTGCAGGTGCTGACCGTCGCTGTCTTCATCGTGGGGGCGCTCGTCTACTGGCTGGCCAAGACGATTCAGGCTCGCCGGGGCATACGCGTCGAGTATGCGTTCCGAGAGATCCCGCCCGAGTGACTGGCTGCTCCGCCCGAGAGTGTCCAGTCTGTTGCCAGTATGATTGCGCAGTCGAGTACGTTCGTGGCGTTGCACTTGGCGTCGTCGAGTCAGAGACGAGCAGAACACGTGTTCGGTGAATGGGGCAGCGGATGGTGACGATGGACGATCGCGAGCACATTCCCCATACCGAAATCCACCGCCTGTCGCGGCGCTTTTTGGAGGCTGCACAGGATATTCTCGTCGTCGCCCTCGTCATCGTCCTGTTCGGTCTGATGATCCGAACGCTCCTAATTCTCGGCGACCATCTCTTCGGACCCTCCCTGGACTTTCGAGTCGTCATCGCCGAAGTGCTGTTCATGCTTGTTATGGTCGAGCTGATGCGCTTGCTCATCGTCTACCTGGAGGAACACCGGGTCGCTGTCGATTTCATGGTCGAGCTCGGCATCGTCGCCACGCTGCGTGAAGTCGTTCTCCGCGGTGTGGTCGAGCTGGGCTGGGCGCAGGTACTGGCGATCAGCGCGTTCCTGCTCACGCTCGGTGCGCTGCTACGGTTCGGCACGCTGCGCGCCCAGTGGCAGGCGCGGCAAGCACGTTGGCTCCGTGCCGAACGGTCGGGGCCGGACCAGGCTTCCCGAGAAGCTGGCGAGCAGGGTCGTACCGTTACGGCGCGATCGGAGTGGATTCCGGAAGACTGACTAGGGCCGCGAGCGGGACGCGCAGTTCCCCGTTTGCGAAGCGGATTTCGACACGCTCACCGCGCCCAAGCTGGATCTCGTACGGTGCGACCGGCGCGAGATCTGTCGCTCGTCGCGGTTCGGGGCGGAGGACGAGCGGAGCACCCAGGCGGACAACCTGGCGAAACGCGACCACAGCGGCGGCGCGTTCACAGGGATCCGTGTACTCTGCCTGCGTTGCCGCGTCGATGAGGCTGATCCGAACGACGCCCACACGCAAGCAGGCCAGCAGCGCATCCTGCCGAGGGACGACCTCCAGCACACTCTCGTTGCCGAGTGGAACGACGAACGATTCGGTCAGCAATGAAAAGCGGAGACCGCGAGCAGTCGCCATGCGTTCCAGCATCGTCCAGGCAGGGTCGTTGTCTGGCGAGCCAGCGACGATGACTGACCGCACTGCGCGGCGCTCGACGAAACCGATCGCTCCGGTGACCTGATCGGTATCCCAGGCTGGGACGATGAGGAGATCATAGGGGCGTTGCCAGGGAAGGGTCGTACGGTCGGCGAGTTCGACGCTGTCGTTGGATGTCGATCCGCTACCGAGCACGATGACACGGCCATCGAACACCAGAATCGTGCTCAGCGTGTTCCCGGCGCCTCCCACGACGACACGCGGACTCGCTTGGTGGTGGAGCAGGAGCAGAATCGTCAGAAGCCCGAGGACGAGTCCGCCGAGGAGCTGTGCGAGGGCACGCTGGCTGCGCACGGTTTCGCCTCACTGCGAACCGTTCTGCTGCTTCTGGTAGAAGGCGATATCGATGGGTGAGCCGCGCGGAACCCAACTGTTCCACTGGAGCGTCGCGCTCACAACCCCACCGTCGGGGAACTGCTCGCAGTCGAACGAGGGGAAGCTAGCGGTAATCTGCTCGCAGGTCATCGGCGTGACGTTGCGCACGACGAGGCCAGCACGCTCGAGCTCGATGACTGCTTGCTGATACGGCTTCCCGTACATATCGGGCACGCGAACGCGGTCTCCGACACTGACGTAGACCTTGACGGTACCCCCGTTGCGGACCTGTTCGGCGGGTTCCGTCCGGATGACGTAGCCTTCCGGAACTGTCCGGCTTCCTTCTTCGACCTTCTCGACGGTGACGGGTAGGCCCTGGAGCTGCTGCAGGACTTCGGTATAGGGTTTACCAGCCAAACCGATCAAGGTGATCCATTCGGGGCCCTTGCTGACCCATACTCGTACGGTGCTGCCCTTTTCGGCAAGCGTTCCCGGTTGCGGATCCTGCCGGACGATTGTTCCAGCCGGGACAACGTTATCGAAGACTTCCTCGACCTCGAGCTGGAAGTCGCCAGCCGCGGCAGCTGCTTCGGCCTGCCGGAGAGTCGAGTTGACGAGATCAGGGACACGGGCCATTTCGGGTGTCGGCGTCGGGCTCGGCGTCGGTTCGGTCGTCGGGGTCGGTAGGCTGGTCGGTGTGACGACCGGGCTCGGGGTGGCTGCTGGCGTCGGACTGGGCGCGAGGGCAGCGACTGTCGGCGAAGGATTCGGGGATTCGTCGCTGCCGGTGAGCGCGCGGAGATCGACGAGCTGGAAGGCGAGCACGACCAGTGCAACGATCCCAACGAGGATGGCGCTGCCCACGAGCCAGGTCGCGCAGCCGATGTCGCCGGCCCGGCTGGACGGACCGGCCGGTGGTGGCGTGCCACGGGCTCTGGCCCGGCCGGCCGGGACCCGCGGTGGCATGCCGCCGTGCGGGGGAGCGGGTGTGCTCCCCGGGACGTATTGACGCCAGTGCGTCAGCGCCTGGGCGAGTGCACCAGCCGTCGGAAAACGCTGGCGCGGATCCTTGGCCAGCGCGCGCAGGATGATCGCCTCCACCGCCGGCGGGATGTTCGGATTGAATTGCCGTGGCTGAGGTGGCGCCTCGTGGACGTGTTGCATGGCGAGACCGATCGGATTGTCGGCATCGAAGGGAAGGTGCCCGGTCAGCATCTCGTAGAGAACCACGCCGAGTGCGTAGATGTCCGAGGCGGGTGTCGCTGGCTCACCGCGCGCCTGCTCGGGCGACACGTAGTGGACAGTACCCATTCCGAAACCCGCTTCGGTGAGGCTCACGTCGGTGAGCCCCTTGGCGATCCCGAAGTCGGTCACTTTCACGAATCCACGCTCGTCGACGAGGATGTTCTGTGGCTTGATATCGCGGTGCACGAGGCCATGCTGGTGGGCGTAATCGAGCGCTGCGGCTACCTGGCGGACGATGTGGATGGCCTCGTCGAGCGAAAAGGGGGCATGCTCGAGGATGAGCTGCTTGAGCGTCTTGCCGGGAACGTACTCCATGACGATGTAGCGGGTACCGTCGTCGCGCCCGACGTCGTAGACGCTCACGATGTTCGGGTGACTGAGACGGGCAGCTGCCTGCGCTTCGCGTTCGAAGCGCCGGAGGAAGCTTGCATCCGCTGCGAACTGGCCACGCAGCACTTTGATCGCGACAGGGCGATCGAGGACGAGATCGTAACCGCGATAGACGACGGCCATCCCGCCCTCACCGATCGGCTCGTCGAGTCGATAACGACCATTCAAGACGCGCGTTTGCACTCGGTTCGCCTCTCTTCGCTCTGGCGGACGCAGCGTTCGGGCCAGCCCCTCCTCATGGGCTTATCCTACTACGTGCCCCAGCGTGCGTTGTGCGTTTGGCCGGATACCCCGTGGGGAAGGTGAGTACGGCGACTTCAGCCCTGATCCCTCTTCCTGTGGCAAGATGGAGTGCGAACGAGGCGGAGGGGACGGATCGATGGGACCCTCGATGCGTTGCCGGCTCGGCGAAGCGCTCACAGAGCGGATCGGAAATACCCCGCTGTTCTGCTTACAACGGCTTCCGTCAGTCTATGGTGTTGCTGAAGGTGTTCAGCTGCTCGTGAAAGCGGAGTGGTACAACCCTGGTGGCTCGGTGAAAGATCGCGCGGCCTACCGTATCGTGCAGGAGGCGTTTCGTTCGGGCGCGCTCGGCAACGGAAAGCGCCTGCTCGACGCCACGTCGGGGAACACCGGTATCGCCTACGCGATGCTGGGGGCAGCGTGGGGATTTGGCGTGACGCTCGTCGTCCCGGCTAGTATCGGCGAGGAGCGACGGGCGATTCTCCAGGCCTACGGTGCTGAACTCATTTTCAGCGATCCGTACGAGGGGACCGACGGCGCGATCCGGCTGGCGCGCCAGCTGGCAGCTGAGCATCCCGATCTGTACTACTACGCCGACCAGTACAGTAACCCGGCGAACTGGCTGGCCCACTACGACGGAACCGGCGTCGAGATCCTGGAGCAGACCCGGGGGCAGGTGACGCATTTCGTCGCAGGCCTGGGAACGACCGGGACGATGATGGGGACAGGCCGTCGTCTCAAGGAGGCGAACCCGACCGTCGTGCTGGTCGGTGTTCAACCGGACGATCCGTTCCACGGGCTCGAGGGGTTGAAGCACCTCCCGACTGCGCTGGTTCCAGCGATTTACGAGCCGTCGCTGATCGACCGGATGGAGTTCGTCGATACCGAGGAAGCGTATCGACTGGCGCGCGAGCTGGCGCGGGTCGAAGGACTTCTGGTAGGGCCGTCAGCGGCCGCGGCAGTCGTCGCGGCTTTGCGCGTTGCCCAGGAACTGGAACACGGGGTGATCGTCGCTATCTTGCCGGACAGTGGACTGAAGTACCTGAGCACGCCGCTCTGGCATCCGGATCGGATGTGAAGGCAGACTGGGTTGCGGAAGGAGTGAGACAATGGCTGTGACGATCTTGATTCCGGCACCGCTCCGGCGGTTCACCGAAGATCGGGCGTCGGTGCAGGTGGATGCCAGCACGGTCGGCGAGGCGCTGGCGAAGCTGGATGAACTCTATCCAGGCATTCGAGAACGCATCTGCGAGCCGGATGGCCGTGTCCGGCGCTTCGTGAGCGTCTTCGTCAACGGGAAAGACATTCGCTCGTTGCAGGGGATCGATACGCCCCTCAACGACGGGGACGAGGTCGGCATCATTCCGGCGATGGCGGGTGGACAGTGATCCGCATTCCGCGCGCGCAGTACGAAGCCATCATCGCGCACGCCCGACGAGAGGCTCCCCGTGAGGCCTGTGGACTCATAGCGGGCCACGGGGAACGAATCGAGCGGGTCTATCCGGTGGCCAATCGGGCTGAGCTCGCGGTGGAATTCTTCGCCGAGCGAGGGCTGATTCCACCGGGGCGTGACTACCGGCCGGACGCACCTGGGACGATCGCGGTGGAGCGCTTTTTCATGGATCCGGAAGAGCAGTTCCGCGTGCTGCGTGAAATCGAAGCGAGCGGGCTGGAGCACCTGGGTAGCTATCACTCGCATCCAGCGACCGAGGCCTATCCGTCGCGGACGGACGTGGAGATGGCTGCCTTCTGGCCCGGGATGCTCCTCGTGATCTGCTCGCTGGCCGATCCCGATCGCCCGGTCGTGCGCGCGTTTCGTGTTGTCGATGGGCGCGTGCAGGAAGAATCGATCGTCATCGAGGAATAGGACAAGACGAGAAGCACAGCGGGCCGCGGTCTTCTCCGCGGCCCGTCCGTCTTGCGTGATGGCAAGAGCGCTAGTCGGCGACGCTCCGGCCGACCGGTAGGATGCAGCTCTGCTGGTAGTCGATCTCGCCGATCGTCTCCACGGTGAGCGTCGAATTCGGCCCGCAGGCTGCGCACTCGGGATCGCGCTCGACGTGGAGTTCACGGAAGGTGGCCGACAACGCGTCGTACAGGAGGACACGGCCGACGAGCGGCTCACCGATGCCGAGCAGGAGCTTGATCGCTTCGGCCGCCTGCAGGACGCCGATCACACCCGGCAGCACGCCGAGGACACCGGCCTGGTCGCAGCTCGGTGCCAGTTCGGGCGGTGGCGGCTCGGGATAGAGGCAGCGGTAGCACGGTCCCTCGCCCGGCTTGTAGACCGTCACCTGACCGTCGAAGCGGAAAATGCTCCCATCGACGACCGGCTTGCCGAGCAGCACTGCCGCATCGTTGACTAGGTAGCGCGTCGGGAAGTTGTCGGCTCCGTTCACGATCACGTCGTAGTCGCGGATCACGTCGAGAATCGTCTGGCTACTGAGCCAGACATCGTGGGTGATGACCTTGACATCCGGGTTGAGCGCCTCGATCGCCTCGCGGGCCGACTCGGTCTTCGGTCGTCCGACGCGATCGGTCGTATGAATGATCTGCCGCTGGAGATTGCTGAGGTCGACGACGTCTGCATCGACGATGCCAATGGTCCCCACGCCTGCAGCGGCCAGGTACAACGCTGCTGGCGAGCCGAGGCCTCCTGCTCCGATGATGAGCACCTTCGAGTCGAGCAGACGTGCCTGGCCCTCCTCGCCGACCTCCGGAATCAGGAAGTGCCGACTATAGCGCTGGAGCTGCTCGCGCGTCCACTGCCGCGGCGTCACGAACGGGTAACCAGCGTGCTTCCAGGCACTGAAGCCGCCGGCGACCGAGTAGACGTTCTGGTATCCCAGTTCCTGGAGCGTCTTCGCCGCGAACGCCGAGCGGACGCCACCGGCGCAGTACACGTAAATCGGCGTGGACTTGTCCGGTACCTCCTCCTCGATGCGGAGTTCGAGGTAGCCGCGCGGAATGAAGATCGCTCCGGGGATGTACCCCTGCTCCCATTCCTCGCGCTCGCGTACGTCGACGATCACCGGTCGGCGTCCAGCACGCAGCTGCTCGTAGACCTGATGGACGTCGACCTCGCGGATCGCACGCTTGATTTCCTGAAAGAGCTGTTCGTATCGTCTCGCCATCGATCGGTCCTCCGCGATAGGCTCGTGCACTGGCTGGCAGTGCTGCCTGAGCCAACGACAGCTCGATTGTACCCTAGAGGGGGTACGTGGTGTTAAGACGAAAAGGATGACCGATGGCAGGCGAGCGTGTCAACCGAGTGACTGATCACAGCTGTTTCGGCTGTGGTGAGCGGAATCCGATCGGCCTCAAGCTCACTTTCTTCCGGCAGGGCGAGGCAGTCGAGGCGTCGTTCACACCGCGACCGGAGCACGAGGGGTACATCGGCCTCGTTCACGGCGGGATCGTCGCGACACTGCTTGATGAGGCGATGAGCTGGGCGGTGATCAGCGCGACGGGGCGGCTGATGGTCACGGCTCGCATGGCGATCGCTTTTCGCCGACCCGTTGCGGTCGGCCAGCCATTGCGTGTCCGCGGCTGGGTCGAACAACAGCAGCGCCGGCTCGTGCGTGCCCGTGCGGAGGTCCGTGACGCCGCCGCAGGACTCGTCCTCGCCGAAGCCGAAGGGACATTCCTCCGTGTTGCCGCAGAGCAGGAAAGGGCCTGGAGGGAACGGTACGTGCGGACAGCGCGCGAGGCGGGTACGTAAGGAGGTCCCCCATCGTCGGCTGCCAGGTGCGAGAATCGCTCAGGAGTCAACCTCGCGCAGCGCGAAGTTCGCTGCCAGGGGTTCCCAATCGAGACGAAACGGCCTCGCGACGACCGGTCGCATGCCAACTCGCTCCAGATGGGCAGCGATCGCTTCTGCGTCGGCACGATGTCCGCACCAGGTGAAAATCGTCGGCCCGGCTCCGCTCGGCCAGGCCCAGCCTGCTCCGGCCGCCGCGAAGGCGTCGAGCGCGCGTTGCACTTCGCGGAACGCCAGGAGCGGGCGCACGAAAGCATTGCGGACGAGCGCTGGGTCGAGCCCGCGTCCACCGCGCAGACGCTCGGCCTGGCGCAGCGTGGCTGAGCCGTCGCTGTAGTCGGCAGGCGTGAGCGCCGCGTAGAGCTGTCGCGTCTTGCTGGCGAGCGTCAATCGTGGCACCACCAGGACGAAGAAACCGGCCGGTGGCGGGAGCGGCTCGAGCTCGGTTCCGCGCCCGCGCGCCAGGGCGGTTCCGCCGTCCAGGAAGAAGGGGACGTCGCTCCCGAGCTGATGTGCTATCTCTTCGACCAGGTGGCGTGGAACCCCGGCGCGCGCGACGATGCCCAGCAGCGTCCCAGCATCGCTCGATCCGCCGCCCAGTCCGGCTGCGAGTGGTATCCGCTTGCTGAGACGAAGGCGGGCCGCGAGTTCGATACCGTGCTGGCGGAGCAAACGCAGCGCGCGAGCGACGAGGTCGTCGCTGAGTGCAGCGGGTGATCGGTAGTCGCAGGCCTCAGCCGGCTCGAACTGCAGCTCGTCGCAGAGGTCGATCGTTTGCAGAATCGTCACGATATCGTGGTAGCCATCCGGTCGTCGACCGAGTACCTCGAGGCCGAGGTTCAGCTTAGCCGGAGCGGGAACAGTGATCGGTACGCGAGGGAAGAGGAGCCAGCGCTTCACCGGAGTTCCTCGCGAAAGGCCTCGTATAGGCGTAGCCACTCGTCGAGCGTCAACGTTTCAGCACGCCGGTTCGGTGCGATGCCAGCGGCGATCAGGAGTGCGCGGACACGTTCCTTGTCGAGTGCAAGTTCGCTGGCGAGCGCGTTCACCAGTTGCTTGCGCCGCTGTGCGAAGCCAGCCTGGACCAAGCGGAAGAAGCGTGGCCACTCCCCACGTGGCAAGGGTGGCTCTCGTCGTTCCAGGATCACTACTGCGCTCTCGACCTTCGGTGGAGGGGTAAAGGCGCCCGGCCCGACCCGGAAGGCGATGCGGGGGCGCGCGAAAAATTGGACGAGCACGCTCAAAAAGCTCATCTTCGGTGGGGTTGCGACCATCCGCTCCGCGACTTCGCGTTGCACCATCACCACGAGGCGCTCCGGCGGATGTTCGGCGGTCAGCAGCCGCTCGAGAATCGGTGTCGCCACGTTGTACGGCAGGTTGGCGACGACGACGTACGGTTGCCGCTGGGTAATCGTGGCGAAGTCGACCCGCAGTGCATCGTCGTGCAGTACCTGGACGTTCGTGTCCTGAAAGCGCTCGGCCAAGTGCACAGCGAGCTGGCGATCGAGTTCGATTGCAATCACCTGCCCGGCCCGGCGAGCCAGTTCCTCGGTCAGAATGCCGAGTCCGGGGCCGATCTCGACGACGAGCATGTCAGGTGCGAGTGCAGCGGTCGCGACGATGCGCTGGACGACCGAGCGGTCGTGCAGGAAGTGCTGACCGAGCGCCTTGCGCGGTCGGATTCCGAGTTCCGCGAGGATGGCCCGCAGTTGACCGTGTGGGGTTCGCGCCGCAGGGCGGCTATCCAGGGAGTTCGGCGACGACGTCGACACCGGAACCCTCGTCTACGAAACCGATACGCCAGAGTGGTTCACCCGCTTGGCGGAATGCCTGCTCGAGCTTGCGCGCGCTGTCCGCAGGAGCCGTGAACAGGAGTCCGCCGGAGGTAACCGGATCGAAGAGGAGATCCCACAGAACGGTCGGAATGCCCCGCCCGCGTCGGACGATGGCCTCCGGCCCCTCGGCGTAGAACGCCCGGTTGCGCTGGGCACCGCCCGGCAAGCGGCCAGCGCGTGCGTACTGCTCCGCTCCGTCGATCACCGGCACGGCGCGAGCTGCGATCACCAGCCGCACACCGCTCTTGAGTGCCATTTCACTCGCGTGACCGGCCAGGCCGAATCCGGTCACATCGGTGCAGGCGCGGATCCCGTGCGCGACGAGCAGCTGACTCGCTGTCCGGTTGAGCCGGAGCATCCAGGCGATCGCCTGCTCGACGTGTTCCGGCTCGGCGACACCGGCCTTGAGCGCTGTCGTGATCGCCCCGGTGCCGATCGGCTTGGTGAGGTACACGAGTTCGCCCGGACGTGCGGCAGCCTTGGTGAGAATCCGGCGCGGATCGACGCGTCCAGTGACGACCAAGCCGTACTTGGGCTCGTCGTCGGTCACCGTATGGCCGCCGGCAATCACGACGCTGGCTTCGCGTGCCTTCTCGAGCCCACCGCGGAACACCTCCGTCAGCATGTCGAGCGGGAGATCGCTCGGCCAGGCAGCAATGTTGAGCGCCAGGAACGGTTCACCGCCCATCGCGTAGACATCACTGAGAGCGTTCGCAGCAGCGATCGCGCCGTAGGTGTAGGGATCGTCGACGACCGGCGGGAAGAAGTCGAGCGTCTGGACGAGCGCGAGCCCCTCGTCGATGAGGTAGACAGCGGCATCGTCGCTCGTCTGCAGTCCGACGAGCAACCGGGGATCGCTCTGGAACTCGAGCGGGCGCAGCACCTGCGCCAGTGCCGCCGGGGCGAGCTTTCCTGCTCAACCAGCGCAGCTGGCGAGCGCCGTCAACCGGATCTCTTCGCGTCGGTCGCTCATCGCTCTCCCTCGTCTCGAACGCCCAGGGCAATGGTACTTCCGAATACCGGTTGGCGGCGAGTTGCTTCCTCGGCCGGACTGCTATGCGACAATCCCGTCCGGAAAGGAGAAGGGCATGGCCGGGATTAGTACAGACGAGCTGGTCGCGATCGCGCTCGAGATGGCGGGGATGCGGAAGTTGCCGGCCGACAGCGAGGTGTACGTGCCCGGTCGCGAGATACAGCGGTTGCTGGTAGCGCTCGATGTCGGGGCGGCCGAGCTCCTGCTCGCCCGCGAGCTCGGCTGCGACGGTGTGCTCGCTCATCACCCGGCTGGTGGACGGGCCATCTTGCGGTTTCCCGAAGTGCTCACGCGGCACGTGGAGCTCATGGTCGAGCACGGCGTCGATCCTGCGGCGGCGAAAGCTGCGCTGCAACCGCTCGTCTCCCGCGCCGTCCTGCGGGCGCACGCAGCGAATTACGACCAGGTTCCGGCAGTGGCTCGTGCACTCGGCTTGCCGTTCCTGAATCTGCACCTGCCGCTCGACGAGATCGGCCGGCGGATCATGGTGGAGACGATCGAGCAGTATCGCTCCCAGCTGGATCGCGAGTGCACCGTACAGGACGTCATCGATGCACTGCGCACCCTGCCGGAATTCGCTGAGGCCGAGACGCCGATCATGGTGCCGGTGGGCGCGGTCGACCGACCGGCGCGCCGCATCGCGGTGGTGCACGGAGCGGGAACGAACGGCGGCGCGCCGGTGGCACAGGCGTATTTCGCACACGGGGTCGACACCGTTATCTACCTGCATCTCGCTCCCGAGGAAGCCGAGCGCCTCCGCATCGAGCCAGCCGGTACCGTCATCGTGGTTGGTCACCTCGCCGGTGACCGCGTGGGTATCAACCGGTACCTAGCTGAAGTGACGCGGCGCGGCATCGAAGTCGTCCGGCTCGGCGTCTAACCGCCGAACACCTGGCCGATCCGGTCCAGCGCTCGTTCGAGCAGCTCGTCGGCCGTCGCGAAGCTGAGCCGGATGCAGCTCGCGCCGGACTCGCCGAAGGCATCGCCTGGCGTGACGCCGACGTGCGCCTCCTCGATGAGCTTCTGCGCCACTTCCTGGCCGGAGAGCCCGGTGCCGCTCACGTCCGGGAAGGCGTAGAAGGCTCCTTCCGGCAGCGGGCAATGGAAGCCGGGAATCGCGTTGAGCCGTTCGGTCACGAACCGGCGTCGCCGATCCCAGGCAGCGACCATTTCGGCGATCGCGTCCTGGGGGCCTTCCAGCGCCGCGACACCGCCCCACTGGGCGAAGGAGGTGGCGCAGGTGGCCGAGTGGCTGTGCACCTTCATGATCTGCTTGATCAGCGGTGCCGGCCCGGCCACGTACCCGAGGCGCCAGCCCGTCATCGCGTAGGCCTTGGAGAACCCGTTCACGGTGAGCGTGCGCTCGGCCATGCCCGGGAAGGCGGCGAGACTCAGATGCTCGCGGCCGTCATAGATGATCTTCTCGTAGATCTCGTCGGAAATGACGAGCAGGTCATGCTCGCGCGCCACGGCAACGATCGTTTCCGCTTCCTCGCGCGTCAACACCCGACCGGTCGGGTTGTTCGGGCTGTTGACGATCATGACCCGCGTCTGCGGGGTGAGCACGGCCTCGATCGCCTCGCGCGTGATACGGTAGTTGTCCTTCGGCTGCAGCGGCACGTGGAGGCAGCGTGCCCCGGCCATGATCACCATCGGCTCGTAGGAGACCCAGCCTGGGTCGAACATGAGGACATCGTCGCCAGGGCCGACGAGCGCCAGGATCGAGACGAACAGTGCAGCCTTACCACCCGGAGTGACGATGATCTCGTCCGGAGTGACCTGGATGCTGTTCTCGACCTGGAGCTTGCGCGCGATGGCACGGCGCAGTTCGGGAATGCCGGCACTGGCGACGTAATGCGTCTCGCCGCGGAACATCGCGTCGGCAGCAGCCTGACAGATATGCTTGGGGGTGGGAAAGTCCGGGTCGCCACCGCCGAGATCGATGACGTCGATTCCCTGCTGTCGCAAGGCACGGGCGCGGTCGCTGACAGCCAGCGTTGGCGACGGGCGCAACTGACGGACTCGCTCGGCGACATGGTACTGCAGCACGGTTCCTCCTCTCCGCAGGCGTACGCTCCGCTCGTGCCGATTATGCCGCCAGCGGACGTTCACCGTCCTGACATGACTCGACGCAAACAGTCATCGTTGACCCCTTGAAAAGTGCCACGCGCATGAGTACGATACTTGGCGGTTAGCACTCTCGGTGTCCGAGTGCTAACCGATCGGACAGGGAGACCGCTAAGCGACGCGGAGGAGGGACGGACATGACGGCAACGGCGACCAAAATTCGGCCGCTGGGTGATCGGGTCGTGGTGAAGCCGATCCAGAAGGAAGAGGTCACCAAGAGTGGGATCGTGCTTCCCGATACAGCGAAGGAGAAGCCGCAGCGAGGACAGGTCGTCGCGGTCGGGCCGGGCCGGCTGACGGACGACGGCAAGCGCCTGCCGATGGAGGTGAAGGTGGGCGACGAGGTGTTGTTCGCCAAGTATGCCGGCACCGAGCTCAAGATCGACGACGAGGAATATCTGATCCTGAGCGAGAAAGATATCCTGGCGATTTTGGCCGAATGAGGCACAGCATTCGTGCGGTGAGTGGTCGAGCGTTCGGAACAGGAGGGGAACCATGCCGGCGAAGATGATCCGCTTCCACGAGCAGGCACGGCAGTCGTTGAAAGAAGGCGTCGATGTCCTCGCGAATGCGGTGAAGACGACGCTCGGGCCGAAGGGGCGCAACGTCGCGCTGGACAAGAAGTACGGCGCTCCGACGGTCAGCCATGACGGGGTGACGGTCGCCAAGGAGATCGAGCTCGAGGATCCGTTCGCCAACATGGGTGCGCAGCTCCTGAAGGAGGCTGCGACCAAGACCAACGACGTGGCCGGTGACGGGACGACGACGGCGACGGTGCTGGCCCAGGCGATCGTCCACGAGGGACTCCGCAACGTCGCAGCGGGTGCCAACCCGATGCTGCTCAAGCGCGGTATCGAGATGGCGACCAAGGCCGTCGTCGAGCGACTGAAGTCGATGGCCAAGGAGGTCCGCGGTCGCGAGGATATCGCGCACGTGGCGACGATCTCGGCGGCTGACCCGGAGATTGGGAACCTGATCGCCGAGGTCATGGAGAAGGTCGGTAAGGACGGTGTCATCACCGTCGAGGAGTCGAAGGGGCTGGCCTTCGAGGTCGAGTACACCGAGGGTATGGAGATCGACCGCGGCTACATCTCCCCGTACTTCGTCACCAACCCCGAGCGGATGGAGGCAGTGGTCGAGGAGCCGTTCATCCTCATCACGGACAAGAAGGTCTCCGCGGTTTCTGACATCCTGCCGATCCTCGAGAAGGTCCTCCAGGTGAGCAAGAACTTCGTGATCATCGCGGAGGACGTCGAGGGCGAAGCGCTGGCGACGCTGGTCGTCAACAAGTTGCGTGGAACGCTCAATGCGCTGGCGGTCAAGGCGCCGGGCTTCGGTGATCGCCGCAAGGAGATGCTCCGCGACATCGCCATCCTGACCGGTGGTACGGTGATCTCCGAGGAGCTCGGCCGCAAGCTCGAAACCGCGCGGCTCGAGGACCTCGGTCGTGCTCGCCGCGTCGTCGCGACCAAGGACAAGACGACGATCGTCGAAGGGTACGGTCGCGAGGAGGACATCAAGGCGCGGATCGAGCAGATCAAGGCCCAGATCGAGCAGACGACCAGCGACTTCGATCGCGAGAAGCTGCAGGAGCGGCTGGCCAAGCTGGCTGGTGGTGTCGCCGTCATCAAGGTCGGTGCGGCGACCGAGGTCGAGCTGAAGGAGAAGAAGCACCGCGTCGAGGACGCGCTCAGCGCGACCCGCGCGGCGGTCGAAGAGGGTATCGTGCCGGGTGGTGGTGTGGCGCTCCTCAACGCGATCTCCGCGCTCGACGAGGTCCAGGCCGAGGGTGACATCAAGACCGGCGTGATGATCGTCAAGCGGGCGTTGGAGGAGCCGCTTCGCGGCATCGTCGAGAACGCGGGCCTCGACGGCTCGGTGGTGATCGAGACGGTGCGGCGGCTCCAGAAGGAGAAGAACAACCCGAACATCGGGTACGACGTCATCCGCGAGGAGTACGGCGACCTCCTCGAGTGGGGCGTCATCGACCCGGTGAAGGTGACCCGCTCGGCGGTCGAGAACGCGGCGTCGGTGGCGGCGATGATCCTCACCACCGAGGCGCTGATCACCGAGAAGCCGGAGAAGGAGAAGACACCGGCGCCGAGCATGGAGTACTGATCGTCCTTTGGTGCGGGCGGACCGGGGATGCTGCCCAGCATCCCCGGTTCTTTTTTGTCTCCTCGCGCTGACGCGGCGAGTACACTGCAGCGGGTTACAGCGCGGCGCGCGCCTCGCGGACGATGGAGTGACATGGACGGGAAGAGCCTCCGCGTTCTCCGCGTCGGACTGTTCGACCGGAACTACCCGCGGAACCGCACGACTGCAGCTGCGCTGCGGGCAGCCGGTGCGGAGATCGCCGACCTGCACGCACCGGTGCTCGAGTCGATCCGGGACCGGCTGCGGCCCGCGCGAGCGAAACGGGCACTCGCGCAGCTGGGCCAGCAGATCGTTGCTGGGGAAGCTGGGCTGCTGGTGCGTGCGGCACCAGCTCTCGCGAAGGCCGATATCGTGCTGATCGGGTATCCCGGTCAGTGGGATGCCGTGTTCTGGTCGCCCCTGGCCCGGCGGGCCGGCTGCACTGTCGTCTTCGATCCGCTCGTGACGCTCACAGAGACGTTCGTCGAGGATCGAGCGCTTCTCGCGCCGGGCTCCTGGCAGGCGCGAATCCTGCGCTGGCTGGACCAGCGCGCCTTCCGCGCCGCGGACGTGGTACTGGCCGATACGCCCCAGCAAGCGGCGTACTGGGCAGCACCGGCGGGGATCCCGCTCGATCGCCTGCTGATCCTCCCCGTCGGCGCCGACGAGCAGCTGTTCACCGCTCCTATGACGTCCCGGGCTCCGCGCGAGGAGCCGGACTGCCTGCGTGTGCTCTTCTACGGCACGTACAGCCCGCTGCACGGTGCCGAAACGATCGTCGCTGCGCTACACCGGCTGGAACGGGCGAGCGAGCGGGTCGCGCTGGTCATGATCGGGACCGGACAGTGCGAAGCGGTGGTACGGCAACGTGCTGCGGAACTGGGGCTCGAGGGTGTCACGTTCATCCAGTGGGTACCTGAGGAGGAGCTCCCACGCTGGATCGCCTGGGCCGATGTGGTCCTCGGCATCTTCGGTTCGACGGCGAAGGCGGCTCGGGTGGTGCCGAACAAGGTGTACCAGGCCATGGCGATGGGAGCAGCGATCGTCACTCGTGACAGTCCAGCGTTACGCTGGCTGGCTGGCGGGGAACCGTGTGCTGTCCTGGTGCCGCCGGGCGATGCCGATGCCCTGGCTGCGGCCCTGCGGTCGCTTCGCGATCCGTCGCGGCGTTTGCAGCTCGGTGAAACAGCGCGCCGGGTGTTCGAGCGGGTCGCGTCGACGCCGGCACGCGCACAGGCACTCCAGCCGCTGCTGGAACGGGTCGAGCGCCGATGGCGCAACCTCGGGAGGCGCATTCGGTGAGGACCGAGCGGTTCCGGTCTCCAGCCTGGCGGTTGCTTGCTGGTATCGTGCTCCTCGCTCTCGTGCTCTGGCGGCTCGGACCGGCCGAGGTGCTGCGGGCTACCCGTGCCATGTCGGTCGACGTACTCGTGCCTGCTTTGCTCCTCGCGATGCTGCCTCCGCTCTGCCACGCCTGGCGCTGGCATCGCCTGCTGGAGACCGTCCAGCAGCGTATCCCGTTTCTCGACGCCGTCCGCGTGACTGTGGCAGCCTCCACAGCGAACTACCTGCTCCCCGCTTTCGGCTGGGCACCAGCGAAGGTGGTCACCTCCCGGCGCTGGCTCGGCATCGGCGTGGAGCGCTCCTTGCCTACTCTGGTAATCGAGCAGGCCCTCGACCTGGGCGTGCTCGCCTTTTGTGCCGCGATCGGGCTTTGGCGCTCCGGCTCGGTGCCGCGAGCGCTGGTGAGCGCGTCGTTCTTTCGTGAGCGTTCCGTACTCGGTATCCTGGTGCTGGCCGGCGTTGCCGGTGCGGTGCTAGTTGCGGCTCTTTCTGCGCGGGTTCGGAGGTTCGGCCGCGGAGTGATGACGAGCGGTCAGCGCATCGTACGAGTGGCCTGGCGCGACCCGGTGGTCTGGTCGACCACCAGCGGCCGCTGGGGCGCCGAGCTGCTGCTGCTGGCTCTTCTGGTGCACGCCGCGCAGCTGCCCTTCGGTTGGGGCGATCTCTTGGTGTTGCTCGGTGCTCCGGGGATCGTCGGTGCGCTCTCGCCGACCCCAGGCGGGCTCGGCGTCCGTGAAGCGACCGGCGTTCTCCTGGCGGGCTGGCTCGCATGGGATCCGCCCACCGTGGGAGCCGTGCTGGCCTGGCAGCGAGTCATGACCGTGCTCGGCCTGGGGCTCGTCGGGGTGGGCACGAGTCTGGTGCGGAGAGCGCAGTCGTGAAACTGAGATTCGATCTCCTGTCGCAATGGCGGGCGACGTCGTCCGATCCGGTGCTCGTGGCGATCTGGGGTACCGGATTGGTGATCCGTCTGCTCTTCATGCCGATCACGTTCCATTCGGATCTCTACCAAATTTACTCCCGTGCTGCCTTCGCGGTGGCGAGCGGCGATTGGTTCGCCTGGAACGCTCAGCTCCTCGCCCAGGTGGTACACAATCTCTGGTTCATGCTCGTTCGCCTGCTGTTGCCAGCTCAGGATGGTATCTGGTCGCCGACAGCTGGCGTTGCTGGTATCGGGGCGCAGCCAGCGGATATCGAGCGGTTCCTGGCCTATCCCTTGCTGGCTCGCGCGCTCGTCTTGCTCAAACTGCCCTACCTGCTCGGCGATGCGTTGACCGGTTGGTGCCTGCTCCGTCTGGCACCGGGTGTATCACGCCGCTGGCTTCTCGCCCTGTGGTGGTTGAACCCCATCGTGATTTACACGAGCGCGCTCTTCGGTCGGCACGATACGCTCTGGATCGCGTTGCTGGTCGCCGGGTGCCTCGCGGCGACGCACGAGCGCCGCTGGCTCGGTTTCGTCCTGAGCGCGCTCGCAGCGATCGCGCGGTTCTTCCCCGCATTCGTGTTGCCGTTCTACATCGTGTCGGTGCGTCGCGGGTGGCGGCAGGTGGTCGTCGGGCTGGGAGCGCTGGTTTTCGCCTGGTTCGTCGTCGACACCGCCGTCGTTGTCCTGCGCGGCGTCAGTCCGACGCTGACCTTGCTCGGCGATTACCCACACGTCCGGTATCTGGTGGCGCTCGCCGTGCCGGTCGGTGACGACATACCGCTGGCAGTCTTTCCACTGGTCTACGTTTTCGCTCTCTGCTATTGGATTTCCCGGGCGCCGTCTGGCGTCGATGCGTACCGGGCGGCGGCAGGCGCCCTGTTGTGCGCCATCGTCGCCCTGACCCCTGTCCATCCGCAATACGTCGTGTGGGCGCTGCCGTTCGCTGTCCCGACGCTGGCGCGGAATGGAATCGGCCGCACGATAGCGGCAGTTCAGGCAGGCTTGTTTTTCGTATGGTTGCTCCGGTGGGGTGCCAGCGTCACGACCGGCCTGTTCCTGCCGCTGGGATCCTCGGTCGTCGAGGCGTTGCCCGATCCCCAGCTCGTGGCAGCTGCGTTGGTACCGCCGGCTGTGTGGCAACCGGTCGTGCGCGCGGCGTTCACCGCTGTGACGCTCTGGATTGGCTGGTCGGTCGTCGAGGACGGTCTCCTTCGCCGGGGTGCTCGTCAGCCGCAGCGAGCCGAACTGGTCGGAGAGCTGCGATGAAGCACCGCTGGGCGTATGCATTGCTACTGGCTACCGCGATCCTCGCGAGCGGCTGTCGCGTACCGCTGGCGCTCGTCTCCTCGTTGCCGCCGACGGCCAGCACCGTGACCGTGCGGACGAGGCTCGAGCAGCCGTTCTACTCGGCAGCCGATGGCCTCACAGCAGTCGCACTGCGCCTGAATCTGCCGAACAGCTTCGGGCCGAACGAGCGACCGTCGCTCGGCGGAGGCGGGATCCTCCGGGTCATCTACGCGCCGGACGCCGATCCACGGTACCCGGATAGCGATTTCTTCGCCTGGCCAGCGAACCAGGACTGGATCGGTGAGCTCGTACCGGGCCGGATCGTTGAGCAGACGTTCCTCTCGCGGTATCCCGGTCTGGACGGCATTACGGTGCGTGTGGGTACGTATGGGGCGGATGTGGGCACCGGGCTGGGACGCCTGCGCGACGATGTGACGGCGATCGTGCGCGAGGCTCCGATCGCCGGACGCGAGATCGCGAGTCTAGCTGGCGGGGGCCCGGTCGAGGTGCTGGGGAGCCGGGAAGGCTGGATTCGCGTGCGTCTCGCCGACGGTCGCGTCGGTTACGTGGATCGGAGCGCGTTCGCGAGCTTGCCCGAACCGACGAGACGCAATGACGGTGAACTCCTGCTGCGTCTCTACGACGAGCGAACGGGCCAGCTGCTGCGCGAGGCGCGGCTGGCTGTACGCGACCTCCACGACGAGAGTCACGTGACGTTCCGGTTCGACCCGATCCCGGATTCCTATCAGGTCACCTACCGGTTCACGATCGAGGCGATCGGTTCGGCGCCCGGTCGTGCCATCACGCTGTGGGGCGATCCGGCGAGCGGTACGCTCGTCTTCCGCCCGAGCTATGCAGCAACCGTGCTAGCCGAAGCACCGCTGGATGCCGGTCGCTGGTCGGGGGTGGAAGGGACGCTCGAAGTGAGATTCGCGCCGGTCCGTCCAACAGCCGATACCTACCTGCGGATCGTTATCCAGGCAGGTGACCGCCCCCTGATCGTGCACTGGTCGAACGTGCGACCGCCTGGGGGGTTGCCTCTCGTCAGTCAGGACGACCCGGGCATTTGGGGTGGAGTCGTATTCAACGCCCGGTACGCTCAAGACGTGTCGGTCCGTGCGATCGGTCATGGCGCGCTTAACGGGGTGGCCCAGCTCTTTGCCCGTGATGTGCCGCTGCTGCTGGGATATCTCATGGTGCTGAGTCTCGTGCTCGTCGCCTGTGCCTGGAGCTGGAGGCGCAGTGGTCGTCGAACGGTCGCGTCGTGAGTGCGTCCTGTGTGGGGCACCATTCACCGGACGAAGCTTCCTGTGTCCGACGTGTAGCGCACGCTACCGTTCCCAGCGTCCGGATCGTGTCCTCCGCCGCCGCTTCTACGAGGCGGTCGACCGGCACTACCCGGAGTGGGCGAACACGTACGGCAGCTACAACCCGCCGGTCGGCCTGCTTCGCGTGCTCGATCGTCTGCCGCGTTCGCTCCGGATTCTCGAGCTCGGTTGCGGGGGTGGGGCGTTGTTGCGTGACCTCGCTGCCCGTGGATTTACCCGGCTGGTCGGACTGGATCTGGCACGAACGGCGCTCGCAGAGGCGCAACGACAGGGGACGCCGGCTCGCCTCGTTCTGGCCGACGCCGAACGCCTGCCGTTCGCTGCGGAGTCGTTCGACATCGTCATCGCAGCCGATCTCATCGAGCATGTCGACGACCTCGATGCTCATGTCGCTGAGGTTGCGCGCGTGCTCCGGCCAGGGGGCGCGTATCTTCTCAAGACTCCGAATCGTCCGCTGGCTGAGCTGTATTACCGGCTAGCTGGGTTAGACGACTACCCGTTCTGGCACCCGTCGATGCTCTCGCCAGGTGAGCTCCGGACGTTGCTGGCTCGTCACGGCTTTCTGGTGCGCTTCGTCGCGCAGCCGCGTTTGACACCAGCACAGTTGCGCAAGCTACCGACACGGCTTCTTCGTGCGCTCGGTGCACACTTGCCCGTCGGATGGCTCCCCGTCGTGCTCCGTCCCCACGTTGAGGTAGTGGCGACGCGTCGACTGCACGGATAAGCGCGGCGCCTCCTTCCGCTCTGGGGCACAATAGAGTTACGCGTGCCCGGAGAGTGCCGAATCATGCGGACGATCCCTTGGTTCTGGGTGGCTCTGCTGGTGTTCCTCGGCGTTGGCTGTATCGGCGCACAGCCATTGGGCGGCCCGGTCGGTCTGCGCGTGCCCGCGGCAGCCACGCCGACACCGACCTTCCCGCTCGAGGTTCTGGTCGAGTCCGAGCAGGTGCCGCCACTGTTCGGTGCGCCGACGAGCGTCCCGACACCGGCCGAAACCGTGTACCGTGACGATGTCGACGTGCGTGCGCTGTACCGTGATCTCGCGGCCTACGTCGACCAACCGCTGCGTTACCGCGGGACGGTTTGGACGGTCATCGAGCAGAATACGCTGCTGTTCGTGCAGATCCGCGTGCCGTACGGTCCTGGTGTCGACGAGTGGCGTGCGATCGTCGTCCTCTTTCCGACCTATCGGATTACGGTGGACCGATCAGCGCTGCGTGAGGGAGTGACCGTCATCGTCTGGGGGCGTCCGCGGACGATGCTCCGGTTCACCGACGCCGACGGCCGGGAAGTCGAGCAACCGCTCCTACTCGGCGATCGTCTCCAAGTCGTCCCATGAGAAACGCCCCGCTCGAGCGGGGCGTCGGTACGTGGCGCATACGGGATTCGAACCCGTGATCTCCGCCTTGAGAGGGCGGTGTCCTTGGCCGCTAGACGAATGCGCCGCGGCACTGCGGAGAGTATAGCAGGTTCGCTCCTCCGCTGTCCAGTGGCAGAGTATCGCAGGACTGGTGTCTCGCAGGAGCGGCACCGTGAACAGGTGGACCGGTGCGGGTAACTACACGACGCCGATCGGGTTACCATGCGCAGCGGACGCCTCCCACAGCAGCCGAGCGAACCGTGCCGGATCGTCGACGGCCACATGGATGCGGCGCACCGGCGCTACTGGTGCGAGAAAGCGGCAGGCAGGAACCGGGTGGGCGAGTTCGACGAGCGCGTCGGTGCGCCCACCGACGGCGATCCAGGCGGTGTCACCGTGGACGATGAGGCCGTCACGTCCACCGGGAGCTCGCGCGCTCCGGATGACGACCGAGTGCACGGTGTCCAGCGGGACGGACACTTCGTGGAGGTACAGCCAGCGGAGAACCAGCGTATGGTTGGCGATCTCGTGCGGATGAACGCGGAGGCTCGCCCAGAGTGCGAGCAGCCAGAGGAGGGCATAGAGCGATACGGCTGCCAGGAGCCAGCGTGCCCAGGTCCAGGGAAGCAGGACGTGGAAGAGCAGGAGTTCTCCCGGCGTCGTCAGGAGAACGACGAGCAGGAGAAGACCGAGCATCGAACGCTTGCGGTAGGTGAATGACCGGGCTGGAGCCGGAAAGCGGTGCAGCGACCATCGTGCCAGAGTGCCGACGGTACGCAGCTCCAGCACGATGAACCGGGCCAGCTGATCGGGCAGCAGTGCGGACAATGCGGCGAGAATCGCTGCACTCCATGACTGGTCGCTGCGGCGGCTCTCACGCAGCGCACGGGCGAGGAGTACGAGGCCGAGTAGCAGAGCTGCAGCTTCGAGCAGTCCAACGAGGACGAGAGCGGCACCGGCCTCGAGGACACCGGTGCCGGCGAGGAGGCCGCTCGCGACGATGAGGACCCAGAGGGCTCGCTTGAACCAGTGCGCGGGGATACAGCACGGTGCGGGTGTTGCACGCGGTCGAGCCGTTCTGGAGCAGTTGTTTGCGTGGTCGTGCACGATGTGAACCTCCCGTCACCAGTGTCTGTCCAGCTCTGGCTGGGGCGTGCTGGCGCAAGTCCATCTGCACTCGTGGCCTGTGACTGCGCCGGTTTGACGGTCCTTCGTCTTCTCGACTATACTGCGCCGGAACCGATCGGAATGCGGATCGAGAGACTGTCTCGCGACACGGTTCTACACGGTGAGTGGACGAGAGGGTGTCCGTGAGTACACTGGCAGAACGATTACTCGCTGATCTGCAAGAAGCTGTTCGCACCGGTGATGTCACCAAGCGCGAGGTGATTCGGTTCCTGCGTGCCGAGATCAAAAATCGGGAAATCGACAAAGGTCGTCCCTTGACAGACGACGAGATCATCGAGGTGATTCGCCGCCAGATCAAGATGCGACGCGAGGCGATCGAGCAGTTCGCTCAGGGCGGGCGACAGGACCTGGTCGAGCGCGAGGAAGCACAGATCAAGGTGCTCGAGTCGTACTTGCCGCAGCAGCTCTCGCCCGAAGAGCTCCTCGACCTCGCGCGGGCCGTGGTTCGAGAAGTCGGAGCGACCGGTCCGCGCGACATGGGGCGCGTGATGCCCGTCTTGCGTGAACGAGTCGGCCCACGGGCTGAGGGGCGCGCGATCGCCGAGGCTGCTCAGCGGGCACTCGCCGAGGCGGCCCAAGCTGCGCAGTGAAGCCGAAACCGACCGGGGGTGGCGAACGGCTGTGCGTTCGCTTCTACGTCGACAGCGAGGCACGTTCACCGGGTTCTCGTTTGCGCCGAATCAGCGTGCCCGCGAGGTTCTGCTCTGGCTCGGTGTGATCGCCCTGCTCTGGCTCCCGATCGCCGTGCTGGTCTACGGTGTCTGGGAGGCGAGCGGGATTACGGTACGACCGGGACAGATCGCTGACCGGACGATCAAGGCACCCTACACCGCCACGTTCGAGTCACAGCTCCTGACTCAGCAGGCCCGCCAGGAGGCGTACGACGATGCACGCAACATCGTGCTCGTCCGTGATCCTTCGGTCGAAGCAGCGCAGCTGGACGCGCTGAACCGTCTCCTCTCGCAGATCGAGTCGATCCGGGCGCAGCGCGGAGCAGATCTCGCTGCGGCGACGCAACAGGCCCAGGCTGCCCTGGAAGGGCTGAGTGCCGAGGATGCGCAGCTCCTGGTGAGTCTCTCCGATGCGAGCTGGGGACGGATCGAGGGGGAAGCTCGTCGCCTGCTGTCGGCTGTTCTGGCGGAAGATGTCCGCTCCGACAACGTGGCGCAGATCAAGGAGCAACTGCCCGATCGCGTGTCCTTAGAGCTGACCGCGGTCGAGCGACGGCTCGTCGTCGCGCTGGTGCGGCCGTTCATCCGACCGAACGTGCGGATCGACGAGGAAGCGACGCGGGCGGCGCGAGAAGCGGCGGCACAGGCAGTTCCCCCGGTCATGGTCACCGTGCAGGCGGGGCAGGCGATCGTCCGTGATGGGGATCCGGTGACGCCGGAGGCATTGGAAAAACTGGAATATTTCGGTCTGCTGTCGCCGCGCGAGAACTGGCCGGAATTCCTCGGCCTCCTCGGGCTGCTCGCCCTCTGGGCGACCGCTTTCGTGGTCGCGCTCTACCGGTCGATGCAGCATACACGGCAGACGCGTCAGCTGTTGCTGATCGTCGGCTTGGTCGTGCTGACCGTCCTGGCTGGCCGGTTGGTCATCGTCGTTCCGGAGCTTCGCTACGCGTTCCCGGTGGCCGGTACGGTCATGCTCCTGGCTGTGCTGCTCGATTTCCGTACAGCGACACTGGCGAGCTGGTTCCTGGCACTCGCTCTCGGCATCCTCGACGATTTCTCGCTCTTGACCGTGCTGGTCGCCGGCTTCGCTGGTCTGACCGGTGCGGCAGTCGTCTGGCGTGCCGAGCGAACGATGACCTTCTTGTGGGGCGGCGCCGCGGTGGCTGCGACGACTGCGACGACGGTGCTGGCGGGTTTGTTCGCCCTCGGCGAAACGGTGGTGGATCTCCCGCTCGCCGGAATGGTCCTGGTACAGAGCGGCATCAATGGTGTGCTCTCGTCGAGCATCTGCTTCCTCTCGTTCAGTCTGCTGGGGCGCCTTCTCGGGATCACGACGCATCTCCAGCTGCTCGAGCTGGCTCATCCGACCCAGCCGCTCCTGGCACGGCTGGCGCGCGAGGCACCGGGCACCTACCACCATAGTCTCGTGGTCGGTAACCTCGCTGAGGCCGCGGCCGAAGCGGTCGGCGCTGACCCGCTCCTGACGAGAGTGGCCGTGCTGTACCACGATATCGGCAAAGTGCTGCACCCGGAACTCTACGTGGAAAACCAGGCGAACCGCGTGAACGTGCACGATGTACTCGACCCGGTCACGAGCGCTCGCCTCATCAAGGAGCACGTCACTGAGGGCGTGAAGCTCGCGAAACGTGCGCGGCTCCCGAAACCGATCGTCGATATCATCCAGCAACACCACGGCACGACTCTGATCAAGTACTTTTACGCCAAGGCGAAGGAGATGGGGTTGCCGGTCGAAGAGGCAGAGTTCCGGTATCCGGGGCCACGGCCACAATCGAAGGAGGCGGCGATCGTCATGCTGGCTGACAGTGTCGAGGCGGCCGTGCGTGCTGCCGCTCAGGCAGGGAAGCTGTACGACCCGAACGACCCGCACGCGACGTCGCGGCGGTTGGCTGACATCGTCGACCGGGTCATGCGCGAGCGTCTCGAGGACGGCCAGCTGGACGAGTCCGACTTGACGCTGCGACAGATCAGCGAAATCCGCCAGGTCTTCTTGTCGTTGCTCGAAGGCGTCTACCATCCGCGTGTCGAGTACCCCGAGGTCGCCCGCGAGCCGGTCGTGGCACCGGTCGATGAACGGGCGGCGGCGGAAGCATGAAGCGCTCACTGCTCCGAGTCAGCGTGCGGATCAGCGAGGGGCTCGGGCGGCCGGTCGCTGTGCGGCGCTTGGCCGACCTCTTGCGCTTCGCTGCCGAGCGTGAGGGCGCGGCCGGTGCCGTCAGCGTCTGGATCTGCCGCGACGACGAGATCGCCGAGCTGCACGAGCGCTTCCAGGGTATTCCGGGGCCGACCGACGTGATGAGCTTCCCGGGTGATCCGCCGTACCTCGGTGACATCGCTGTCTCGGCTGAGACGGCAGCCGAGCAGGCCCGCGATGCTGGTCACTCAGTGGGACGCGAGATCGCGTTTCTCGCCTTGCATGGCTTCTTGCATTTGATCGGCTACGACGATCTCAGCGAGCCCGAACGGGCGCGTATGCTCGCGCGACAGGAGGAGTTGCTCCGTGCCTTCGAAGCGGAACGACCAGGCGCCTGGGAGCCGAAAGCGCGTCAGTCTCGTTCTCACCGTGAAGAATGAAGCTCCCTCGTTGCCGGACCTGCTCGCCTCGCTCGCACGGCAGACGCGGCAGCCGGACGAGATCGTCGTCGTTGACGGGGGTTCGCAGGACGACACGGTGGCGCTGCTCGAATGCTGGCGTGACCGCCTCCCGCTCCGGATCATCGTCATGCCGGGAGCGACGATCGCCGAGGGACGCAACCGGGCGATCGCTGAAGCGAGGGGTGAGATCGTCGCGGTCACCGATGGCGGTGTCGTCCTGGAGCCGGATTGGCTCGAACGGCTGGTCGCACCGTTCGAGGGAGACGAGCCGCCCGATGTCGTGAGCGGCTTCTTCGTGGCCGATCCGCGCTCACCGGTCGAGCTGGCACTGGCGGTCACGACGCTGCCAGACATGGGCGAGATCGATCCTGCACGCTTCCTTCCCTCGAGCCGGTCGGTCGCCTTTCGGCGCAGTCTCTTTCTGGCGGGCCTCCGCTATCCGGAGTGGCTCGATTACTGCGAAGATGTGGTCTTCGACCTCCGGCTCCAGCGAGCGGGGGCGCGGTTCCGTTTCGAGCCGCGGGCGATCGTCCGTTACCGCCCGCGACCGACGCTCAGGGCCTTCGCGCTCCAGTACTTTCGGTATGCACGAGGCGACGGAAAGGCAGGCCTTTTCGCGGCTCGCCATGCCGTTCGCTATGCGACCTATCTTGGCTTCCTGCCGCTGGTCATCCGGCTCCGGCGCTGGTGGCTCTTTCTGCTCGCGGGGATCGGTGCACTCGCTTACCTCAGGCGGCCCTACCGGCGGCTCTGGAGACGGCGAGCCGACTTCCCGCTCGGCTGGACGGCACGTGCGGCAGTGCTGATCCCGCTGGTTCGGCTGATCGGTGACGGCGCGAAACTCGCGGGTTATCCGGTCGGACTGCTCTGGCGTGCCCGACGGTACGGGCTCAGGCGGACCTGGCGGTCGATTCCCGAGCGCCTGCCGCCGCCTCCCGGAGTGTGAGCAGGAAGAACTCCGCAGCCCACAGCGTCACGCGACGGCGGAACTCCTGCGGATGCGTGACGAGCGTGTGCTCCCGCTCGCTCGCTCCCTGTGGCGTCAACAGGACGAATACGGCCTCGCCGGGCGTCCGGTCGACCGTCTCGCTCGCTCCGAACTGTACCGCGATGACGCCCGCGCAGTCGGCGCCGGTCGCCGCGCGGGCGGCCTGAGCCGACTGGTGCGCGTGTTCGCGCAGCGAGGGGCCGGTCGGGAGCGGTTCGGGTACCACGAGAGCCTGTCGAAGGCAGTGGGAGGCGGCTGGTTCCTCGGCGAGGAGGGCCGTGAACCGTCCGCCGTTTCCTTGCTCGACGAGCGCCAAACTCCAGCTGGCTGCAGCCAGTGGTTCCAGGATCGCTGCGCCGAGCGTCGTGTCGTCCGTGCCGTAGACGTGCTGACCGAGGCGCTGATGGATTTCCCGTTCCGTCTCGGCCAGGAGCTGGCGCGCTGTCGCCTCGTCGTCGGCCTGCACGCTGATGCGGACGTGCACACCGTCATCCTTGGCGTAGGTGGCGACGCGCGGCATGTTGCGCGTGATCAGGTCGTGGAGCCGTTCCTCGACCAGCGACTCGCCCAAACCGATCGTCTTGAGGGTGCGGAAGCGGATGACACCGCCACCGAGGGCGGGCAGCAGTCGAGGCACGACCTGCTCGCGCCACATCCGCATCATCTCGCGCGGGACGCCGGGCATACTGACGATCACGTGCTGGTCGCGCCGGACGAACCAGCCGGGCGCGGTACCGATCGGGTTGGGAAGCGGTTCGCAGGAGGGAATCCGGTAGGCCTGCTTGACGTTGCGTTCCGGCATGACCAGCCCGCGGACAGCGAAGAAGGCGCGGATCTGTTCGGCCAGCTCCGGGTCGATCGTGAGGGGCTCCTCCAGAAGCGTCGCGATCGCTTCGCGGGTGAGGTCGTCCTCGGTTGGCCCGATCCCGCCGGTCGCGACGATCAGGGTCGCATCCTCCCAGGCTCGCCGCAGGACACGGACGATCGTGTCCAGCTCGTCCCCGACCTGCGTGACCCACTTGAGCCGAATGCCGAGCGAGGCCAGTTCCTGGGCGAGGAAGGTGGCGTTCGTATCGGTGAGGTGTCCATCGACGAGTTCGGTACCGATCGAGAGGACGACCGCGTCCATGGCACTACCGCTCCTCCAGAAGAAACGAGCGAGCAGGGAAGCATCCCTGCTCGCTCCGCCCGTACCCTCGGAGGGATTCGAACCCCCAACCTCTTGGTTCGAAGCCAAGCGCTCTATCCCTTGAGCTACGAGGGCCCACGCCCAGCGTGATTAGTGTAGCAAAACCGAACCCTTCCATGCTAGCGCTCACTGCAGGTGCTCGAGCAGCGGTCAGGGCATCGCCTGCGCATCGCTCGGGCGCCTGCGGGCGATCAGCCGGATGCGTCCCGAACGACGGGCGAGCGCCGCGAGTGCTGCGACCGGTGTCGCGAGGAGGATCAGCGGCAGATGGAACCGGGCGAGCGAGCGCTCCAGCCGGTGTGCGCCGGCCCGGCGGGCGAACAGGCGCAGTCCCCACGCCCATTCCAGCCCGTGCCATTCGTGGTGTTCGTCGAGGACGGTGAATCCCGTCTTGGCCAGCAACTGCCGGAGCGTTGCGGGTGTGAAGACGCTGCGATGACGTGGCGGATCGTAGCCCATCCAGGCGTCGCCGAAGACTGTAGCCGCCCAGGAGGCACCGTTGGGAACCCAGATGATGACCGAGCCACCGGGCCGGAGGAGGAGCCGGATCTGCTCGAGGGCCCGGCGTGGTTCAGCCAGGTGCTCGAGCACGTGTTGCAGGAGCACGACGTCGAAGCTCCCCGGCGCGAACTGCACCGTCGCGAGCGTGCCGGTCAGGACAGTGAGACCACGAGCGCGGGCTGTTTCCGCAGCGGTCGGCTCCGGTTCCAGACCGACGACGTCGGGGTTCCCTGCCTCGCGGATGACCTGCAGCAGCTCGCCCGTGGCGCAACCGACCTCCAGGATGCGACGCGGTGGTGCGAGCAGTGGCCAGAGCGCGTGCACTTCGTGGCGGAGGAGGATCCGACGGGCACGAGCCGTCAGCGAAGTGCGGTGGTAGGGATCGTATTCGTCCGGGTAGAACGCCTGCTCGCAGCCGGGTCGCGGTTGCGGCGTCAGATAGCGAAAGCCACAGCGCCGGCAAGCGACCAGCTGGAGCGGAAAGGGAAGCGTTCCGAAGCGCAGATCGTCGAGCCACGCCAGCGGCTCCGGATCGTCGGCACCGCAAAGGCCACAGGGAACGTGCTCGAAGACCGTCGCGTCAGCGGTCATCGTCATGGCGCAGGTGCTGACGGATGCTGTAGTCCTGGCGCGGCGCGCTGTGCGTGATCAGCTCAGCGAGGAGCCCAGTCAGGAAGAACTGCGCGCCGATCGTCATGAGCAAGACGCCGAGGGTCAGGAGTGGCCGATGCCCGATCGGGTGCCCGAGAAACCACTGGACCGACAGGTACGCGTTGATCGCGGTACCCAAGCCCAGCGCGGTCAGGCCGAACCAACCGAACAGGTGCAGCGGTCGCGGACTGTATTGCGTGAGGAACAGCACGGTCATCAGATCGAAGAGCCCGCGAGCGAAGCGCGCCGGCCCGTACTTCGACCGGCCGTACCGGCGGGGTCGGTGCGCGACCGGGAGTTCGACCACGCGAAAACCACGAGCGTGTGCCAGAATCGGGATGAACCGGTGCAACTCGCCGTAGAGCGGAATCTCGCGCACGACCTCTGCCCGGTACGCCTTGAGCCCGCAATTGACGTCATGCAGGCGTACGCCGGTGAGAAGCCGAACCAGCCAGTTGAACACCCAGGAGGGGAGGCGCTTCGTCCAGGGATCCCGGCGCGGGGACTTCCAGCCGCTGACCAGGTCCGCCTGGTCCAGGGCAGTCACGAGGCGCGGGATTTCGTGCGGGTCGTCCTGGAGGTCGGCATCCAGCGTCACGATCACCGAGCCGCGGGCGGCGCGGAATCCGGCGGCGAGTGCCGCTGATTTCCCGAAGTTGCGCCGGAAGGCGATCACCTGGACACGCGGGTCGCTCGCGAAGAGATCCTGCAAGATCGTCGTCGAACCGTCGGTGCTCCCATCATCGACGAAGATCAGTTCGGTGCGCAACGGTAGCGGTGCCAGCGCCTCGCACAGCTCGCGATAGAGTTCCGGGAGGCTCGCGGCCTCGTCGTACACTGGAATGACGATCGAGAGATCGATCGGGCTGACCGACCGGTTGACCGGCTGTGCGATCGGTTCCGTCGACGGGTGCGTCGTGGCCGGAAGCGTCATCTCCCCGTCCCTTCCCGCTTTCTTGATGGTAACCGAGCAGCGCATCCGGCGCCTAGCGCTCAGAATGCTCAGTCGATCTGGGTGTGCCCGGCGGCGTCCTGGCTATTCGCGACTGACCCCCGTTCGCTCGGTCTCGCGGTGCTTGTCGGCACTGCTGGACAGGCACCGCACAGCAGTGCGCGACCGGGCGGCGGCATACTCGTCACTGGCGGTGAAGGGAGGAGTCTGATGCACGCCCTCGATTTCGCTGCCTGGTTCCTCGACCTGGATGGGGTCGTCTACGTGGGCGACCAGGTGTTGCCGGGAGTGCACGAGGCACTGGCGACCCTCCGTCGTCTGGGCAAGCAGCTCCGCTTCCTCACCAATGACCCGCGGCCGACCCGCGAGGAACTCGTCGCGCGCCTCCACCGTCTAGGTATCGAGGTGACCGTCGACGAAGTCGTGACCTGTGGTTGGGCAACCGCCCTACGGTTGGCGGCCGAGGGAGTTCGGAGTGCCTTCGTCATCGGAAGTGCGGGCCTGGCCGAGGAACTCGAGCGGGTCGGCATCACCGTCACCAGCGACGGGCTGCCGGAAGCCGTCGTGGTCGGTGCCGACGAGCGGATGAGCTTTCTCGACGTCGCGCACGGAGCGGTACTCGTCCAGCGGGGGGCCCGCTTCGTCGCGACCAACGCGGATCCGTCGTATCCGATGCCGTTCGGTACCGTGCCGGCGACCGGAGCGGTCGTTTGCGCGATCCAGTTGGCTGCCCAGCGCCGACCGCTCGTTATCGGCAAGCCCGAACCGCACATGTTCCGCCTGGCGCTGGCCACGTTGCCAGCTGGTACCCGTGCCCTGGCCGTCGGCGACCGTGTGGAAAGCGACGTGCTCGGTGCGCACCGTGCCGGATTGCCAGCGATCTTGGTGGCGGTGCAGGCACCCGAGTTTCCCTCGCCGCGCGACCTCCGCCGGCCGGACGCCGTCGTCTCCTCCCTGCTCGAGGCGGTCGAGCGCTCGCCGGAACTCTCGGACGATCCGGTACTGCCGGAGGCGTGGCCGGAGCGGATCGTGCCGGCAGCCCTCCTTCTCGTCACGGATACGGCCGGCCAGCACGTCGCGTTGTCGGAATCCGCTGGTGTCCTCTCTCTTCCCTGGACAGCGCTCGAGCCACTGGAGACGTTCGAGGAAGCTGCGGAGCGACTCCTGGCGCGATTCGCTGGCGATGCGGTGTCCGGTACGCCGCTCGCACCGATCGGCCCGATCGCTGGCCAGGAGTGGATCGTGCGCGATCCCGATGGTGTTCCCGTCCAGCTGGCCGGGCAGGCGTTCCTGGCCCGCATCGATGCGGGAGTTTCTACCGTGGCTGCGCACTGGGTCGACTGGACGGCGCTTGAGATGCAGCTTCCAGCCGCGCAGGCTGTCTGGTGCCGTCAGGTGCTCGCTCGGGCCGGTTGAGGTCGCGCCAGCAGGAGCGCCGTCGTCTCGTCGACGGCACGCCACTGCAGCTCGCTCAATCCTGCCTCCTCGAGCCAGTGTTCCAGCTCGGCTGCGGTCGGGTTGTGACCACGCTCGGTGGCGAGGAGCATCTGGAGGTCGTGGAGCGCGTGCTGCAACCGTGCCTCCGATGAGGCGTCCGGACGCGTCGCGCGGATCGCCAGCCAACCGTCCGGAGCCAGGGCGTCGTGCACCCGTCGCAACAGGAACCGTGCTTCGTCCTCGCCCATGCCGTTGAGGACGCCGAAGAGCAACACCAGCTGGTATCCCTCACCGAGAGGATCGTGGAAGAAATCTCCAGCGAGCGTCCGTACGCGCTCGCTCAGTCCCTGGCTAGCGACCAGTTCTTGCGTCACCGCGATGACCGGTGGGCGATCGAAGACCACCGCTTCGAGGTCAGGGCGGGAGCGGGCCAAGGCCATCGCGTACTCACCGTGCCCGCCGCCGAGGTCGAGCACCCGGGGCTGACGCGAGCCGGCTAGGAGCGGCAGCACCGTACGGGCGATATCCTCGCTCGTCGTGCGGGCGATCTCGTACAGCATCAGCGTGAAGCGCCTGACCCAGTCGGCGCGGTCTTCCTCGCGGCGGCTCGCTTCCGGTGCCCGGCCGGTCCGTACCGCCTCGGTCAGTAGCCCCCATCGGCGGTAGAAGGCTGCCTGGTTGGCGAGAAACCGGGCGAGCGAATGCGGCGACGCGGGCACCAGCGTCTCGGAAGCTAGCGGTGTGAGCTGCCAGCCAGCTGGCGTTTCGATGACGAGGTCGAGGGCAGCTGCTGCCCGGAGAAAACGGGCGAGCGCCACCGGATCGGCCCCGACTGCCACTGCCAAGCGCTCAGTCGGGAGTGGGCCAGTAGCCAGCTGTGTACCGATATCGAGTTCGGCGAACGCGATGATGACGGCTGCCGTGCGGAAGCTCTGGGCCAGTTCGAGAACGCGCCGTTGCGCGGCAGTCGGCGGCATCGGAAGCTCCTTCACCAGTCACGCAGGAGCGGGCGAGTGAGACAGGTCGGCCCGCCCGAGCGGTTGTGCGAAATGTCCTGCCCTTCGTAAGCGAAAACCGTGCAACCGGCCGCTTCGAGCGCGGCGATCGTCCGCACGTTCTCGCGCAGGATCACGCAGCGGCGCGGCGCGATCGCCAGCACGTTCGGCCCCTGGGTCGGGAACTCCTCATCGGGGACCGCGATAAGCTGCATTCGGCGTGTCGCAAGCAACTCCATCAGGCGCACCGGTACGAGCGGCGGGTAGGCGACGACGAGATCGACGTCGACTGGACTCAGGAGCGACAAGAGGTGGAGGCACTCGCCCGGCCCGTGCCAGTGGGGGAGGTCGACGGAGATAACCTCGACTCCCAGTGGGCGGACGAGTTCGGCGAGCTGGGTAATGCCAGCATCGTTCGTGCGGTAACTGCGCCCGACGACCAGCGTCCGTTCGTCGAGCCAGAGACAGTCGCCGCCTTCGACAGTTCCCGGTGGCTCGATCCGCCCGACGATCGGGATGTCCAGGTCGCGGAGCACGCGTTCCAAGAACGCGACCTCCGGCTGGCGTAGCACCTTGCCCATGCGCAGCAGGATCGCGCCGGCCTCCGTGACGATGACCGGATCGAACGGGAAGATCGCGTCCTGCAGGTTGGGATCGTCCGGCGTGACCACGATCGCCTCGACACCGGCCTGCTCGAGGAGCGCGACGAGCGCTGCGTGCTCGGCGACCGCTCGCTCGTGGTCGATCGGGTGCTCATAGCCGAAGGCACGCCAGCAGTCCGGGTCGGCTGGCGGCACTGGCCGGACCAGGAGCACGCGTCGGAGCGGCGCGACCATCGACTGGGCGCCCCAGCGGCTCGGATCTAGCGCTGAACCCACCTCGTGCCTCATTCGCGTACCTTCCGAACGAAAAGACAGCAAATCGACACGAACGAAATTGTCTACAAGTCCCTGGACGCCACACCCTACAGTAGGCATTCTATACTCGCAACGATCACGCAGCGTCGTAGGCGCTCGAACCGAATGTGGTCGGCGAACTCGGCGACCAGCGAGTGGACGAGGTGGGACGATGTACTCGCTCTATGAAACGTGCAGGCCCCGTGCCGAGGTCTTGCACGGCGAGCTCCGCGAGGAGCTGTTCGCAGCGCGCCTGAAAGACGTACTGGAAGGGAAAGCGGATCCAGTCTACCAGGATCCGGAACGCTTCTTCGAGAATACCTATCCGACCGAAGGGATTCGGACGCTGCTCAGCGAGGCGCTGGGGCGTTTGACCGGCCGGAACCCCGCGGCGAACCCGATAATCCGTCTGGAGACACCGTTCGGCGGTGGCAAGACCCATAGCCTGATCGCGCTGTACCACGCCGCCTCCGGAAGCCGTGCCGCCGAGCGCTTCGTCGATCCTGCTTTCATTCCGTCTCCAGGCTCCGTGCGGATCGCTGGGATCGTCGGATCGGAACTCGATCCGACGAGCGGCGTCCTGCACCCGGACGTAACGACCTACACGCTCTGGGGTGAACTCGCCTACCAGCTCGGCGGTGCGACGGGCTATCGCCTCGTCGAAGAGTCCGATCGGCGCACCAAGGCGGCACCTGGGACCGGCCTGCTCGACCAGCTGATCGCTGATCGTCCAACCTTGATTCTCCTCGACGAGATCGCACGCTACCTGCGAGCGGCCCAGGCTGTGCCGACAGCGACCGAGGAGGGGAACGTCGCTGATCAAACGATCGCCTTCCTCATGTCGCTCCTGGAGTTCGCAGCGAGCCGACAGCGAGTAGTCGTGGTGCTGACACTCGCTGACCCGAGCGATGCCTTCGGCCGAGAAAGCGAGCAGCTGCGTGTGCATCTCGCCGAGGCTCGGCGTGTATCGGCGCGGAACGAGCGCGTCCTGACCCCCGCCGCTGAAGATGAGACTGCATCCATCGTCGCGCACCGGCTGTTCAAGAGGATCGACCGGGATGCAGCGCGCGCGATAGCCGAGCTGTATCTGGCCGGATATTCGAGAGCGGCCGAGCGGGGTACTCCGCTGCCGCACGAGGTCACCACTGCTGCCTATGCAGGGCAGATCGAGCGAAGCTATCCGTTCCACCCGGAACTGCTCCGCGTGCTCAGTCTCCGCGTCGGAACGATCCCGAATTTCCAGCGGACGCGCGGTGCGTTGCGGCTCCTCGCCTTGGTCGTGCGCCGCCTGTGGGAACAGCGACCGGAGCCGCTCTACCTGATCCACCCGCATCATGTCGACCTCGGTTTTCCGCCGATCGTCGAGGATCTCACCAGCCGGCTCGACCGGCCTGCCTTCAAGCAGGTCATCGAGGCGGACATCGTCTCGCAGGTAACCGGGCACCGGGCGCATGCCCAGGAAGTCGACGCGGAGTTCCTGGCGGCTGGGAAGCCGCCGTATGGCCAACGACTCGCGACGGCGATTTTCCTCCACAGCCTCGTACACGGGCATGCAGCTGGTAGCGAGAAAGCAGCGCTCTTCGCGAACGTCCTCGAGCCGAGCGACGATCCCGCTGCGCTCGAGCGTGCGCTGGAGGGGCTCACGCAACGGTGCTGGTACCTGGCGACCGAACGCGACCGGTACCGCTTCGGAACCGAGGTGCAACTCAACAAGGTCATCGCTGACGAGATGGCAGTCGTTCCCGTCTCGCTCGCCAAAGCAAAGCTCGAGGAACGGATCCGCCAAATCTGGACGCGCGGAGTACTGGAGCCGGTCTACTTCCCGCACGAACCAGCAGACGTACCGGACGATGCCGGGGCACCGAAGCTCGTCATCGTCCACTTCGATGCTGCCACGGCCACGAGCGGCCAGTCGGCACCCCCCGAGTTCGTGCGGAATCTGTTCGAACAGGCTGGGGCAACCGGTTCGTTCCGGCGCTACCGGAACAACCTTGTTTTCCTCGTCTGCGACCAGGAGCAACGCCAGAACATGATCGAAGCGGCCCGCAAGTACCTGGCGATCGAGCGCTTGAACGATCCTGCGCGGTTGCAGGACTTCACCGAGAGCCAGCAGCGTCGCTTGTGGGAACTGCGCGAACAAGCCCAACTCGAGTTGCGTGTGGCGATCACGCGGGCGTACCGGTTCCTGTATTACCCGAGCAGCGACGGTGTACCGGGTCAGGTGCCGCTGGCGCGCGAGATTCTGCCGGCACAAGACCAGGGAACGGTCAAAAAGGCGCAGACCGACGTTATCGTTCAGGCGTTGAAGCGACTCGATAAAGTGCGCACGGGCGATGATCGCCCGCTGGCGCCGGCCTATCTCCGCGCGCGGGCGTGGAGCGGGCAACAGGGATCGATCAGTACCGAGGAACTACGTCGCATCTTGGCCCAGCGAGTGACGCTGCCGATGCTGCTGGACCCGAATCTCCTCAAGCAGACCATTCGTGAAGGGATCCAGAGTGGCGAGTGGATCTATTACGTGGCTTCCCAGGGAAAGGGCTACGACAAAGATTCACGGCCGCCTGTCATCGAACTCTCCGAAGACACGTATCTCTACACGCCGGAGGAAGCGCAACGGGTCGGAATCGCGATCGATCGTCCCCGGCCGGTCGTGCAACCCACGACGGACGAAAACGAAACCGAGCCGAAGCGGTGCCCAGTCTGCAAGATGCCGGTCAACCAGTGTGTTTGCGGTAGCGAAGTAATCGTTCCCGGACCGCGTGTACTCGAAGCTGATGGCGCGGCGGCGCAGGCGCTGCAGGCGCTGATCGACCAGGCACGGGATAGCCGGGTCGAGCGGATCAGCTGGCTCGAGATGCGGCTCGAAGCGAGCGGTGCCGCCGCGGCAACGGAGCTCCGGGTACTCGGGGTGTTGCTGAGCGGGTTGGCGATAGCGCGTGTGCGCATCAGTATGGACTACAACGGAACGTTCCGTGGGAACGAGACGCTGGTGCTGCGCTTCGAGGGGGGGACGACGCGGTGGGCGAGCGTCCGACAGACGATCGAGGCGCTCGGTGGGCAGGCCGAGGATGCCCTCCTCAGGATCACCGTGCGGGTCGAAAGCGAGGCGGATGGCTTGTCGGTCGACGAGGATCTCGTTCGCCTGCGGGACGTTGTCGAGCCTCTTCCGCTGGGGAAAATCACGGTGCGTGCGGGGGCGAACGAGAGAGGGATGGAGGGGTAGCGTGAACGACGATCGGCGCTGGCGATTCCGGCTGCGTGTCGAGCCGCTGCGCGGCGACGCGTATCGCTTGACCTTGCTGCAGCAGTATCCGGGCCAGAACGGACGCGCGCCAGCGGTCCGACGCGTCGGTGGACTGGAAGGAACGCCACTCCTCGTCGCGCTCGACCAGGTTCTCGAGCTCTTGCGACGAGATGGCTATCGCAGTCTGCGCGAGGGGGCCGGAAATGGCTCGACATCGACCGGGCGGGAACTCGAGCTCAGCGATGCGACCGGTGTGCGGTTGGGACTGCTGTTTTTGGGTTTGCGGCCGTTGCGTCGCGTCGAGCGAATGGAACGGGTCGCAAGGGGTGTCCGAGCCATGACGGATGAAGAAGCGTACTACTGGTTCAGCAAGTGCGTGGCACCGGGTACCGGTCGCCGGGCCCGCCGAGCGCTGCGGTTGCTCCTTTCCGATTCGTGAAACGCGTACCGGCAGTGTGAACGGCTCCGTTGATCGAGCCCTCACGAACGAGCCTGCCTCGACCGATAGTTTTCACTGAGTAGGCCGTGTCGAGCGGGAGGGATCACCATGACTTCTCCAGCTGGTCTCGACGCGTCGTCGAATCGGCTACCTCCGGAGACCGTGCGGAAATGGGTCGAGAGTATGGTGCGAACGTGCCGCGAGCGGGAGCGGGCGGCGCGGAGTGCTCGTGAACGATGGGAACGAATTCAGGCTCTCTTGCCGGAGGCCGAGCGGCGACCCTTCGCGCTGCTCCGAGAACTCGGTGCGCTTGCGAACACTGAATCAGCCGAACACGAGTACGTGACGTCCCTCCGTTCGTGGGTCGGGAACCTCGCTGAGGAGCATCTCGCCCGCTACACAGAGCTACTGCGAAAGGCGCTACCTGCCGATATACCTGTCGAGGGACGCTTCAGCACCGGTTACACGATCGGTCATGTCCTTCGTGTTCAGGTCGATGAACGGAAGAACCAGGTGAAACTGGAAACCGTGGGTCGCCAACGGACGGTTTCGGGTGACATTTCCGCCGAGGTCGTCGCCGCACTGGTTCGTGACGAACTCGACCGATTGTTTCGGAGGCCATTCGATTCGGAGACGTTTCTCGAGGCGTTGTTCCAGTCATACCGGTTAGCGCTCACGTTGGAGGGGAAACCAGGGCAGGTCGGTGAGCCTGTTTCGCTGAGAGCTGTACACCGATTTCTCCTTCTGGAGCAGCAAAACAGAAAAGTGCTGGAAGTGGGTGATCCACAACAGTTCCGTCCCTATCCGCTGGACGAGTTTGCGGTCGATTTGGGACGGTTACTGGCATCGGGGCAGACGGTAGTCGATGGGTACTGTTTGCGGCTCCATACCGTCCGCGATGCGCGGATAGCCCTCTTCATCGTCGATTTTCGCCGTGGACTCGGCCAGAACTACGGTCTCTTGTCGTTCACGTCGTGCTCGTGAAGGGGTTCCGGAATGGACGGTCTGAGTCGTAGAGAGTGCATCGAAATCATCCACGCGTTGAAGAACGGGAGTCCCCCCGCGCCGCGCCTGGCTCGTTTCCTCCACGTCGGATACAAGAGGTGGCTCGACGGTATGGACTGGTACCTGGAGGCGGCCGCAGCGGATGAGCTGTCCGCGGTTCGCTTCATCGTCGGTGACTATGGGTCGGGCAAAACACATTTCCTACGTGTGACTGCGCAGATGGCATACGATCGTTCGTTCGCGGTTTCCGAGGTCACTCTCGACAAGGACGTGCGACTCGACCGTTTTGAGCTCGTTTGGCGGAAGATCCTGGAGAATCTGAGCGTTGCCTCTGCGGACGGCGTCGAATCCGGGGTCGAAAGTATTTTGCGACACTGGTGCCAGAGTGTTGCATTCGAGGATCGTGTGACCGAGGAACTGGCAGCCCTCGACAATCTCGTCGGCTTGGACCCAGATTTTCGTCAGGCTCTGCGTGGTTTTCTCCACGAATGGATGATCTACGGAGCCGGTTCGAGCGTGCTCACCTCATACCTGCAGTGGTTGAAGGGTGACCCGATCAGGCCTCCCGGCGTGCGCACGCGGATCGACCGCGCTAGTGCACGGGCTATGCTCCGCTCGCTCGTGATCTTTCTCCGTCACCTCGGCTACAACGGTTTGGTGCTCTTTCTCGATGAACTCGAGCTCGTTCTCAATCAGAATCGGGCGGTTCGAGATAGATCATATGAGATATTACGTCAATTCATCGATGATGTCGACAGTATTCCGAGTATGATAATATTATGCTCGCTTACCAAGCAGGTTATTCGCGATAATAGTAAAGGCATTCCGAGTTACCCTGCACTCTATCAACGAATCGGCGGCATGCTCGGCTTTGACGATCGCGACTATCGTGCACTGACGATCAACCTGGATTACTTGCCACTCGATCGCAGCGATCTCGTCGAGCTCGCGCGCCGCATCCGAAGTGTCCACGCGAAGGCCTTCGGTTGGGATGCCGAGGAGCGTGTCACCGACGAGTGTCTCGAACGGTTTGCGGAGCGGGCGCAGCGGAGCAGAGCGGAGGTATCCGTGCCACGTTTCCTCGTACAAGTGTGTGTCAGGGTACTAGAATGCTTGCAGCAAGATTCCGGCAGATCTATTGACCAATGTATGCCATCTGATACGGATATCATAAACGATATACAACAACAAGAACGTAGGCGTTACTTCCCCTGGGGGGATTCGAATGATGGTTGCCCAGTCGCCTGAATGGATTTTGTCCGATCAGCATGCGTGTCGGCGTGCGATCTGGGCTCTGAAAGCCGGGCGGCCGCCCCGCGAAGGAATTCGCTTTTTGAGCGTTGGTGTCGATCGTGTTCTCGCGACAGTCCGCTCTGCACTCCAGGAGGCCGCAGCAGGTCGGCCGGTGAGTCTACTGATCGTTCGTAGCGCCTACGGCGAAGGGAAAAGTCATACGTTGCGGTTGATCGCTGAGGAGGCACAGGAGCACCGTTTCGCTTGGGTCGTTGTCACGTTCGATCGGGAACAGCAAATCGGCTTGCATAAGCCAGCTTGGCTCTTCCGCAGCATCCTGTGGGAACTTCGGTGGAACTATCCAACCATCGACCTCTACCGCTGGATCCTTTTGAACCGAAAACCATCTCGCTTCGTCGACCGGCAGATGCGAACCGAGCTCGGGAGGGTACTCGGTCATCTCGCTGGGTCTCTTCGGGCACAAGGGTTTGCTGGCCTCGTGTTGTGTCTCGACGAACTGGAGAACTACAAGCTACTGGTCGGCCAGCAAAACGCGATCTTCAGAGAAGTGCTTGGGCGTCTGTGTGAGGCGCCGCAACCGTCCATCGTGCTCGTGCTCGCGATGACTGACGAACTGTATGGCTTGCACGTTCCGGGACAGGTTATCGATCCACCAACATTCGACGATTCGGGAGCACGGACCTTGGCGAAACGTCTTTACCAGTTGCATGGTGTCGCCTTCGATTGGCGGCCCCCGATCAGCCCGGATTCGCTCGCCAGCGAGGCGTCGAAACGTGTTGGCGATACGCCTTCCGGACGCTGGCGTCTCTTCGTTCAGGATGTGATCACCCGACTGGAAGTCCTCCACCAGGAGGAGTGTTAAACCCGCTGGCCGAGTGCCATGCAGCAGTGACCCGATAGGCAGGAGCGACTCGCAAGGTGCGGTGCAGTAGCTCGCACGTGTTTACGTGCCATCACTAGTATCGGAGCTCACTCAGAGACGACCCGGCGATCGAGGTAAGTCGCTGGGCGAACCTACGGAAACCGACAGAGCTGAGGAGGATTCCTGAGCGATCGATGGATGCCGGTCGACATCGAGCTGAGTCCGTGCAGTCAGGTGCGTGTGTCGAATGCCGTCCGTCAGCACGCTCCAACGTGAGGAGCACGGGAGTCGAGCGCTATGGACTGGCGGAAGTGCCTACCACGGGTCTACGATGCATTCTTCACGTCTTTCGGTCGACTGCGTCCAGCTCAGGAGTCTGCAATCCCTTTGGTGTTGCGAGGACGCAACCTCCTGCTCATCGCCCCCACCGGATCCGGGAAAACCGAAGCAGTGGTCGCTCCGATCGCAGAGATGGCCCTCGATCACCCGAATACGACCTTCGCGCTGTACATCGCTCCCACTCGGGCACTGGTCAATGACCTCGAAACCAGGCTGGCGGAACGACTCGCGGCCTGTGGTCTGCGCCTCGCCGTTCGACACGGCGAACGCAAGACGATCCGCGGCCGACAGGTTCCAGCCATCATTCTGACGACGCCCGAGTCGCTGGAGGTGATGCTCTCTCTCCAACCCGACGAGGTGCGCGATCGACTGCGCGAGGTTCGAGCAGTCATCGTGGACGAGACTCACCAGTTCTACGGCACACCGCGCGGCCTGCAACTCTACTGTCTGCTCGAGCGACTGAAGTCCTATACTCATCGACCACTGCAGCGGCTGTGTCTCTCGGCGACAGTGGGAGAGCCCGAACTGGTCGCCGAGTTCTTCCAGGGGAGCGATGCGCCACTCGAGGTGGTCCGCGTTCCGGGCGCGCGAAGGCTCGAGATCTTTCTCGATCAGATCCTAGCGGACTCGCTCGATGGACTGGCAGACGCCGCGGCTCAGTGGCTGTCGGAGATTCTGCAGGAGCACCAAAAGGTCCTGCTGTTCGCCAATACACGCGTCCAGTGCGACTGGTTGCGCTGGCAGTTGGGCGAACGCATTCGGAATGTCCCGATCCTTCTTCACTACTCGTCGCTGCACCGCACCTACCGTGAAGAGGTCGAACGCATTTTTCGTGAGCAGAAGACCGCAGTCTGTATCGCAACCAGCACGCTGGAACTCGGTATCGACATCGGTGACGTCGACGCTGTGGCCATGTGGGGTGCTCCCAACACGGTGACGAGCTTCCTGCAGCGGCTCGGGCGCGGCAATCGCCGCACGGACACCAGTATCGTCTACGCTGCGTGCCCTGCTTACCACCCATCCGGCGCGGATGCGGATCCGGACAGTCATCTCCTGACGTTCGTCGCTCTCACCAGCTGTGCGGTGAAATCGGAACTGGAAACGCGGGTTTTCCCTCGCTACCATTCCGTGCTCGCGCAGCAACTGTTGGCACTGTGTTCCCACTGGGGCACGATCGCACCTGACGGGTTCGCGCGCGCTGTGGCGCGTCTGCCCGCGTTCGCCTCGGCTCCAACCCTTACGGCGATACTGGATGAGCTGACGAATGGGAGAGTCTTGGAGCGATCCGCCCGGCATCACCTCTGGTCCCCCACTGACAGGTTCCATCATTGGCAAAAGCTCGGCCTGTTCTGGGGGAACATCCCAGAACAAGCCGAGACCACGGTGGTGCGCGATGGCGATGGCCGGGCTATCCCGATCGCCGACATTCCGAGGGAGTACTCGTATCGGCTTCGGCCAGGGGACATCGTGCTGGTAGCAGGTCAGCCGCGGCTGGTCCTCGATATCGAGCGGCAGTACGTTCGCGTACTCGATCTGGCGACCTCCGATGCGGAACTCACCCGTTACCGTACGCCACCGGAGCCCATTCCAGCCCGTGTCGCCCGCGAGATCGCGAGCGTCATCTCGATGCCGGAAGGCGAGCTCGCGAGACTCCCGATCGGGTACAGCGAGCAAGCCAGGCAACGCCTGCGGGAGTGGCGGGTGACCCTGCAACCACGCCTGGCAAGCCGACAGCTCGTCGCGCGAGAGCCTCGCGGATCCTGGGTCGTCTACACCTTTGCCGGCACGGTTGCGAATCTGCTCCTGGCTCACTGGTTGAAGGAGCAGGGTGCGCGTGTGCTCGACCAGGACAGTTGGCGGGTCTGGTGCGCTGACCCACCGCCACTCCACACGCTCAGCGCCTGTACGCCGGATGCCCTGGAGCGACTGATGCGACCCAAATGGCGAGTGTTCCTGAAGAACCTTCCCGTGCCGCCGTTGTTCCGCTATCTTCCGGATACGCTGCAGCGTGACGAAGTGCTCTCGATGCTCGACCTGGAAACTAGTGCGCACCTCTTGCGTGAGCTGGCTCAGGCTGCCGCGGACGCATGAACGTGCTGGTGCGTGTGGACGACCACAACGGCTGGGAGGCGGACCATCGAGCGATCGATCAGGGATCGGCCGGTCACTGGTCTGGATGTAGCAGACCGAAGGCGAACGACCGGAGCCGGGGGGCACGCGAGCAGGCAGGGCTGAATGATCGCTGGCGGCCGGGATTCGCACGCCAGGGATGAGGCGTCCACATGCTGAAACTGCCATTGCTCCGCAGCGATGTCGTCTACGTTGCTCCAGAAGCGCTGGGGGAGAGGATCCGCGGTGTCTGGCTTGGACGCCGGCATCTCGCTGTGTGGTGGCGCGGTGATGGTCCTTGGCCGATCGGGTCGTTCCCCTGCATCGGGACGGAAGAGGACTGGTTCATCATCGAGTGGGTCCGCCCGTCGGCATCGACACGCCTGTACGGTCGCGAGCGCCGTCCGGTCGGCCTCAGGCTACGCGGTGTTGCGACGGATTTCGCGGTTCCCTTCCGAGCGCGGGCTAGAGTGCGACCTGCACCGCAGGCCGCGAGCGAACTCCTCTTCGCGGCTGGCGAGTGGATCGCAACTCTGGAGGCGGAATCGTTCTACGAAGCGGCCCGGCGAGCGATCCTGGCACGCGGCGGGCGGCAGGCACGTGGGGTGTTCCTCACGCTCTTGCCTGACGCGGGTGGTCTAGTCGCACGCTTCGAGACGCGCGAAGGAACGGTCGAGGACGTACCCGTGGCGGGGGAGCTGGCAGTCACTGATCCGGTGTCGGTGCCGGCAGCCTTGCCTCGCTGGTTGTGGTGGGCTGGTTTTCGCGATGACGTGTATGTGGTGACGCGCCCACCGATCGGCGGCTGGGCAGCCTGGTGGGGTGAACCGGCCTGGGGACGCGTCGCTCGTGCCTGGGTGGATGACCGCGGCACGGTCGTCCAGCGCCGTTCGAGACGAGCATAGCGCAGGAGCGATCGTGTTCCTGCCAGTGACCACGTCCGGGTCGGTCGGAGGAATGTACCGGAGGGCCAGTGCAGAGGGCACTGGCAGAGCGAACCAGCAACCTAGATAGGGGATGGTGGCTGGCCACCAGTCTGGGCCACGAGGCCCAGGGAAAGGACGAGCCTAAAATACTGGATGGTCGCACCACGCTGTCAGCCACAGGGCTGCTCCAGCGCACGATGAGGAGACAGGAGACATGCCCGATCATCGGCGAGAAGCTCGCCGAAACGAGACGACTGGGAACGATCCAGTTCCTCTCTTGGTCTACCTGGATGTCGACTACGTAGTCAGCGCCAGTGTCGCCATCGACGAACTCGGCATCCCCAGCACCACTGTCCTGCGATCGATGGTGCTCGAGAGCGACAGCACGACGCGGGCGCGGACCGGTGAGAGCAGGTTCCGCATCCCGCTCCTGGAGGCCGGCGGAGAGGTGCACGCAACGCAGGAGGACGCACGCCAGGAGCACGTCGAGCTTTCCTTGACTCGCCTCTCTACGTTCCAGACGGTTTTCTGGCGCCTGCGGACGAGCCTGCTGGAGCGCGGACTCCTGGTACAGATGCAGGAGGGATATCCGATCGACGATATTCGGCATGGGCAAATGCTCGAAGCCCAGGTGCGGTTCGATCCGAACCACGGGCGGAACGCGATCGAGATGACGAAATTCCTCATCGAACTCGTTGCGAGTGCACCGATGCTCTCGATGGACGCGAGCCACAGGAAGCCGGTGGGGAGCCAGGATGCGAAGAAGGTGAAGGAGCAGCTGAAGGAGATCGCTCGGATTCTGGACACGATCGACAACGCATTGAGCAAAGGCGATGCACCGGTGATGTTGCCTGGGGCGATAGACAGTCATTCGGACTGGAAGGTCGTCGTACCGGTCAAGCCAGCCCACTGCCAAGACAGGTCGCTCCGTCTCCTGTTGCTCTCCTCGTTCACCGTTGTTGGTAAGGTTGCACGCGTCTTCGGACAGGAGGAGACCGTGTCCTTGCTCCCCGAACTGCCGGAAGCTCTTTCGCAGCTCTTGGCACCCCTTACGAGAGAGGTCACTGCGCACCTGGGTGGCGAGTCTACCGAGGGTTCACGTCTCGAAGTAGCCCATAAAGTGTCGGGCCCTGGCTTCGTGCTGCTGCCGATCGGGATTTATGTGTAGCGTGCACACCGAAGGGATGGCGCATGGGAGGATACCGCTCGATCGACACGAACCCCCTTCTCATCGAGGACTGGCTCCCGATCCAGGAGCTGGGGATCGAGGCGCGACGGGAGAACAGTACTGGCCAGCATCCCCCACCGAACCGCCTCCACGTCTGGTGGGCGCGGCGACCGCTGGTGGTGAGCCGCGCCGCGGTACTGGCGAGCCTGCTCCCCGCCTGGCGCCCCGACTGGCCCGAGCGGCTGCGCCAGCGCTTTCCCACCCGCGACGCCTACCACGCCTGGGTGCGCTGGCTGCTGGGGATCCACGGCGACCCAATCGCTGCACGGCAACGTATCGCTGAGGCGGACGCCCATGGTAAGCGCTTGGGTGCCGATGCATATGGTTACCGCCGGGCTTTTACATTCTCTCCGGACCAAGCAGCGTTGACGGAACTCCAAGAAATCTTCTTTGACTACTGGAGAGCTGATTCCATTACCGTACTCGATCCGACGGCTGGCGGAGGATCCATTCCGCTCGAGGCACTGCGGCTCGGTCTGTCCGTTTACGCGAACGAGCTCAACCCTGTCGCTGCGTTGATCCTGGCGGCGACGCTGGACTATCCGGCTCGTTTCGGAGACCCTCTTGCGGAGGACATCCGATACTGGGGTGACCGCCTGCTCGCTCGAGTACGCGCTCAGCTCCAGCAGTACTTCCCAATCCCTGACGATGGGATACCCGATGGATACCTCTGGGCGCGCACGGTCGCCTGCCCGCAGACCGGCAAGCCCATCCCGCTCTCACCCAACTGGTGGTTGCAGCGCGACGACCGCGCCAAGGTTGCCGTGCGGCTGCTCGTTCACCCCGACTGGCCGGAGTGCCGTTTCGAGATCGTCCGCGGTGCCGAGGCCGAGCGCCTCGCCGAGCAGGGGACGATCCGGAAAGGCGTGGCGATCTCTCCCTGGACGGGCGAGGTCGTCGACGGCGACTACATCAAGCGCGAGGCTCAGGCCGGTCGAATGGGCCAGCAGCTCTACGCCGTCGTCGTCAAGACCCCCAAGGGTGTCGACTTCCGCCCGCCGACCGAGGCCGACCTCGCCGCTGCGGTCGCCGCCGAGCAGGAACTGGCCCGCCGGCTTGCCGGCTGGCTGGCCCACGGCCTGGTACCCGACGAGGAGATCCCGGAGGTGAGCAACGACCCACGGCCGCGACTCTACGGCATGACGCGCTGGCGCGACCTCTTCGCCCCCCGCCAGCTCCTGGCGCTCGGCACGGCCGTCGAGGCGCTGCGGGCGCTCGAGCCGGAGATCCGAGCCGAGCTCCCGCCCGACCAGGCTCGCGCTGTCGTCACCTACCTGGCGCTCGCGCTCGACAAGCTGGCGGACTACAACTCGCGGATGGCTCGATGGCACTCAAGGCGCGGTGTGATCGCCAACACCTTCGACCGGCACGACTTCAGCATGAAGTGGAGCTTCGCCGAGATGGCGGTGGTCGCGGCCGGCAAGGGGCTCGACTGGGCGATCGGCCAGGTGATCGATGCTTACCGCGGCATCGCCCGGCTGGCCCAGCCGGCACGACTCCCGCTCTGGCAGCGAACCGGCGGCTCACCGGTCGAGCGGCTGCGCATCAGCCAGGGGGATGCCCGCAACCTCGGTCATCTCGCTGACGGTTCCGTCCACGTGGTCTGTATCGACCCGCCCTACTACGACAATGTCCAGTACGCGGAGCTCTCCGACTTCTTCTATGTCTGGCTCAAGCGGACGGCCGGTCACCTCTACCCGGACTGGTTCGCGGGGGCGCTGACCGACAAGGACGCCGAGGCGGTAGCCAACCCGGCCCGCTTCGCGGCCTTGGGTCGCCGCAAGCAGGAGATGGCCCACCGTGACTACACACGGAAGATGCAGGACATCTTCCGCGAATGCTTCCGTGTCCTGCGACCGGACGGCGTCCTCACGGTGATGTTCACGCACAAGCAGGTGGAGGCCTGGGACGCGCTGGCCACGGCGCTCATCGAGGCCGGCTTCCAGATCGTCTCTTCCTGGCCGGTGCATACCGAGAGCGAGCACAGCCTCCACCAGGCCAAGAAGAACGCGGCCCAGAGCACCATCCTGCTCGCTTGCCGCAAGCGCCCGCCGGGCGACGGGCCGGTCTGGTGGGACGATCTGCGCGGTGAACTGACCCGCCGCGTGCGCGAGCGAGCGCAGGAACTGGCCGCGCTCGGTATCGGTGGGGTGGATCTCTTGCTCGCAGCCTACGGGCCAGCGCTCTCCGTCATTTCCGCGCGATGGCCGGTCTTCACGAGCGAGAGCGATCCGAAGACCGGAAAGCCGCTCGTGCTGCGTCCGGAGACCGCGCTCGATCTCGCGCGCAGCGAGGTCCTCAAGCTACGTCGCGAGCGACTGTTGCACGGTCAGACTGCGCGCTTCGATCCGGCGACCGACTGGTACCTGCTCGCCTGGGACACCTTCAAGGCGATCGAATTCCCGGCTGATGAAGCGCGCAAGCTGGCGCTCGCCGTCGGACTCGACCTCGACAGCGAGGTGATGAAGGGAGCGAGGCTGGTCGAGCGTCACGCCAGTATGGTGCGGCTGCTGGAGCCGGGCGAGCGCGTGCGGCGAGGTGCGGTCGATCCACGCGCGGGATCGTTCGCCCGCTTGATCGATGCGGTCCATGCCGCGATGGCGATCTACGCCGAGGACGGTGCCGGAGCGTGTCGCGAATTCCTGGGCCGCACCGGCTACCTACAGTCGACCGAGTTCCGGCAAGTGCTGCAGGCGCTACTGGAGGCGATCCCGAGAACCCGGGGACGCGACGGTGCCTTCGTGCTTCCCGAGGCCAAAGTCCTGGACGACATGCGCCTCTCGCTCTTTCCGGAACTCGAGGTGCCGCCGGAACCGGAGCCGGTTACCCGGGGAGTCCAGCAGTCGCTCTTCGCTGAGGAGGATGACAGCGAGGAGAGCGGTGAGGCGCTGGAGTGAGGTGCCGTGAGCTGCTTGCGCGACTATCCGTTCCACATTTTCTACGGGCCCGGTGACGATCGCTTGCACGCGTTCTATCTCCCAGCGCTGGAACGGAGCGTCGCATACGACCGATCAGCGGGCTTTTTCTCGAGTTCCGCGCTGGCGATCGCGGCGGCCGGCATCGCCCGGCTGATCCGGAACGGCGGTCGCATGCGGCTGCTGGTCGGGGCTGAACTCCAGCCGGCGGATGTCGAGGCGATCGTCGCGGGGGCGGACCTGGCGACGGTGGTGCGCGCTCGGCTGCTCGCCCGGCTCACCACGCCGGAAGACGAACTCATGCACGACCGGCTGGCTGCCCTGGCCTGGATGGTCCACGAGGGTCTCCTGGAAATTCGCGTCGTGCTGCCGTGCGATGCGCACGGCCGCCCGCTGCCGGCGGAACAGGCCGCGGAGTATTTCCACGCCAAGGAGGGTGTTTTCACGGACGCCGACGGCCACCGGATCGCCTTCAGCGGGAGCGTGAACGAGTCGGCGCAGGGTTGGCAGCACAATTACGAGCAGTTCGCGGTCTACTTCTCTTGGGATGCGACCCGGCCGTATCTCGAGCAGGTGGTCGGCCGGTTCGAGCGACTCTGGACGAATGCCGAGCCTGGCTGGATCAGCCTGTCCTTACCGGAGGCCGTTCGGGCGGCACTGCTACGGTACCGACCAGCTGGACCACCGGTCCGGGACCCGCTCGAGCGAACGGCCGCGGTGGCCGAACCGAAGGTGGTCTATGTCGTAGAACGCCGCGACGATCGAGCGGCGCTCGTGGCGAGCTTCCTCCGGGACGCACCCCTGCTGATCGGAGCAGATGGTCTCGGTGTGGCGACGGCCGCGATCGAGCCATGGCCGCATCAGCTGCGGGTCAGTCGGGCGCTCAGCGAGCGCTTCCCGCAGCGGTTCCTGCTCGCTGACGAGGTGGGGCTCGGCAAGACGATCGAGGTGGGGCTGGCGCTCCGGCAACTGGTACTGGACCGACGAGTGCAGCGCGCGTTGTTGCTGGTGCCGCACAGCGTCATCCGGCAATGGCAGGAGGAGCTGTTCGAGAAGTTCTGTCTGGATGTGCCGCGCTATGAAGACGGCAAGTTCCGGACAGTTCGTGGTGCAGCGTGGGAGCCGCGCACCGCGAACCCGTTCGCCAGCGAGCCGCTCCTCCTGGTCTCCAGCCAGCTGGCGAAGCGACGCGATCGCTTCGAGGACCTGCTGGCAGCTGGCCCGTGGGATCTCGTCGTCGTGGACGAAGCGCACCATGCACGTCGTCATGGTTTCGAACGCGGTCTGGATCAGCCGAACCGCTTGCTCGCGCTCTTGCGAGCGCTCAGCGAACGGACGCGCGGCCTGTGGTTGCTTTCGGCTACGCCCATGCAGCTGCATCCGATGGAGCTGTGGGATCTCCTGGTCTTGCTCGGACTCGGCGGACGGTGGGGAGCGAGCCCACGGTGGTTCCTGCGCTTCTACGAGGAACTCCGGCGTGGCCCGGCGGAGATCGACTGGTCGGTGGTGCTGCCGCTGGTACGCGAGGAAGTCCGCGTACAACAGATCGATCCGGTCTTCGCGCGGGAGGCGGAAGCGAAGCTCGGCTTCGTGCGGTGGGAGGAGGTGCGCCGGATTTTGACGGGCGAATCCGAGCGCAAACCGAGTCACCTCGACGAGTCGCAGCGGCAGTGGCTGTTCGCCGGGATCCGGCGTCATACCCCGTTGCGGCGCCTGATGTTCCGCCACACGCGTGCCTTGCTGCGTCGCTATGCCGAGCGTGGGTTGCTCGAAGCACGGATCCCGACGAGGAAGCCGCGTCCGGTCTGGATCGAGATGACCAGCGCCGAGCGATCGCTCTACGAGCGAATCGAAGAATATATCAGTGCCTTCTACGGACGTTACGAGGCAGAGCGTCCTGGTCTCGGCTTCGTCATGGCGATCTACCGGCGGCGGCTGACCTCCAGTTTTTTCGCCGTGCGTTGCAGTCTGGAACGTCGCTTGCAATTCCTGCGGAGGCAACGGCCGGACCTTGGTCTGGTGGACGAGGATCTGGAAGACGAGGATCTCGAGCAGGACGCGAGCGAAACACTGGAGGATCTCGGCGAGAGCCTCGCTCAGGCGTACCTGGACGAGATCCGCTATGTCGAGGAGTTCGTGCGCGAACTGGCACAGCTGGGCGAGGATTCGAAATTCGCGTGCCTCCTCGAGTGGCTGCGGGAACTCTTCGGGCGGCACGAGACGGTCGCGGTCTTTACCCAGTATACGGATACGATGGATTACCTCCGCGATCGGCTCGTCGCGGTGTACGGCCGGAAGGTGGCCTGTTACTCCGGACGCGGAGGCGAGCGCTGGCAGGATGGGCGCTGGGTGCCGGTGACGAAGGAAGAGATCAAGAACGCCTTTCGTGAGGGCCGGGAAGTCTCCATCCTGCTCTGTACCGATGCGGCGAGTGAGGGGCTCAACCTACAGACGTGCGGTGCGCTCGTCAACTACGACCTCCCCTGGAATCCGATGCGGGTCGAACAGCGGATCGGGCGCTTCGACCGCATCGGCCAGCGCTACTCGACCGTCGACATCCTGAACTTTTTCTACGCCGATTCGATCGAGGCCGAGATTTATCGGCGCCTGAGCGATCGCATCAACTGGTTCGAGACGGTAGTTGGGACGCTGCAACCCATCCTCTCGCAGGTCGCGTCGAGCATTCAGCACGTGGCCTTGCAGCCGCGGCAGCGGCGCGATCAGGTGCTGCGGGACGAGCTGGCCGAGATCGAGCAGCGACTGACAGCGCACGAGGAAGCGTTGTTGGACCTCGATGCCGAACTCTATGACGAGGCGTTCCTCACGACTGTCGGTTCTCCAGTGTCTCTCGTGGACCTGGAGCGGATCGTTCCGGCACTGCCAGGACTCGCCGAACGGTTCCGCCCGCATCCCGACATTCCGCGAGCCTGGCTGGTCAGCTGGCAAGACCGGCTGGAGGCCGTGACGTTCGATCGCGACGTGTTCGATCGGCACAGCGACACGGTGCGCTTCCTGACCTATGGCGATCCGTTCCTTGCGGAACTGCTCGACCGAGCGAGCGGTGAGCCTGTCGAAGGGGCGGGCAGGATCGTGCGGCTCGAAGACATAGGGCCACCGCCACGGTACGGCTACTATCGGATCGATGGGGAACGTGCAGTGTGGATCCGCTCGGTGCGAGAGTTAGAACGTTGCTTGGATGGAGATCCGGCCGAAGGTACTGCGGAAGGATTCGCAGCCGCTGAGGAGGATTTCAAGTCCCGTCTCGACGCAGAACGCGGTCGATTTCTGGAAAACGAGCAACGACAGCGGACCCTCTTCGACACACAGCTCAAGGAGCGTGCGCGTCAAGTTCTCGTGGAGGCTGCGCTAGTCGAGATCGCGCTCAGTCGCCGGCTGGCGTCCACCGACCACGGGTATCCGCTGACCTTCGGGCAGAATGCTGTCCGAAGTCTGGCCCGGCATGGGTATCCCTTCGCACCGCTTCTGCGTTTGGTCGATCGGGATGGTACCCTCGCGACTTCCAGTGACGATCCGCGCTGGGAAGAGATGAGCCGTCTGTCGGACGAGCAACTCAAGCATCGCTTCCGGTCGTTGCGGCGCGAGGCGGAGGAACTGGTGCAGCGCATCGCCAGCACCGTGACAGCAGGCGAGGCGTAACGCGTGTCGGAACATCGGCGACGCGAACGTCGAAAGGGCGGGGGAGCTGTGCGCGGGCAGTACGCCGGTTGCCTGACCTGCCCGGATGGGCAGCCTCGCTCGTGTGGCCGGACGACGAGCAGCCGGGCCCGGTGCGATCACCGGCTACCGATGCGGTGCGTCGCGAGACGTCCGAGCCGAGGCACGGGACGCTTGCCGGTATCCGGTCAATGCGAACTCCTGCCCCGGCGCGGTCCGGTGCGTGCCGGTAGCTCTACATCGCTTCGCGCCACATGGCCCAGAAGTTGTAGCTATTAATGTAGATCGGGTTGGGTACGAAGCCGCGGATGTCCTTCTGCAGCACCGTCGCCTTCTTGATCTGCGCGTAGAAGATCGCCGCCGGGTCGTCCCAGGTCAGGATCTTGACGATCTGCCCGGTGAGCCGTCGGATCTCGTCTTCGGTCGCGGCATCCTTGAGCTGGTTCATCAACCGGTCGACTTCCGGATTCTGGTAAAACATCGCGTTCGATCCCTTGGAACCGACCGAATCGGAGTGGTAGTTCGGGTAGATCTGGTTCCACGAGTCGTTGTAGTCCGGCCACCAGCCACCGGACATGAAGTGCGGGCGCTGCTCCGGCGGGGTATCACCGTAGGCGAGGTCGAGCAGCGCGGCACGCTCGACTTGCTGCAGCTCGAGGCGAATGCCGATCTGCGCCAGATTGGCCTGGAACAGCTGCGCCATCGCGGCATCGGTCTGGTCACCGCTCGAGTACATGTAGGTGAAGGTGTCTCCCTCCTTGATGCCGGCTTCGGTGAGGAGTTGCTTGGCTTTCTGGAGGTCGGTCGTGTAGGTGGGAATCGAGGGATCGTACCCGATGACGGTGTCGGCGATCGGTCCATTGATCGGCTTGGCGTAGCCGCGCAGCACCTGCTCGATCACTTCTTTGTACGGCCAGGCGTAGCAGAAGCCCTGCCGCGCCTTGGCGTTCAAGCGCGCGTAGTTCATGCGAATCCAGTCGACTTCGGTCGTGTCGTACTCGATGACCTGCAGGTTCGGGTTGTCCTTGAGGGCGATCAGGTCTTCCGGATTGATGTACGCGCAGCCGTGCGCCTCGCCGGATTCGAGGAGCTGCCGCCGCGTGGCGTCCTCCGGGACGACCCGCATGATGATGCGGTCGAAGAAGGGTGCCTCGCTGTGATACTGCTCGAAGCGCTCGAAGACGAACCGTTCCTGCTGGAGCAGTTCGACCGGCTTGTACGGGCCGGTGCCGACGATGTTCTGGCTGAACCAGTCGTGCGCGAACTCGTCGTCGGCTGTCTTGTGCTCGTCCCAGGCCTTTGGCGAGACGACGAGCGGACCGTACTCGGAGGCCATGGCTGCCAGGAACAGCGGCTGCGGCTTGGTCATGATGAACTTGATCGTCGTGGGATCGACCACCTGAATCTGTTCGTCCGGGTCTTCCACGAAGCGGGAGATGACGTTGACTGGCCCGCGGCCCATCTTCAGAAAGCGCGTGAAGGAGCGCTTGACCGCATCGGCATCGCAGGGCGATCCGTCATGGAACACGGCGTTCGCGGGAAGTTTGAAGGTGAATTCGGTGAAATCGTCGTTGTGTGACCACTCGCGCGCCAGCATCGGCTCGTAGTCGAAGGTCGATTCACCCTTGAGGCGGATGAGCATCTCGTAGCAGGCGAGGAACAGGGCCGATGCCTGGTTGTCGTACGCCGACTGTGGATCCAGGTCGGGCACACCGCCGAAGAAGAGGGCGACGAATTCCCGATTCTGCGATTCGCGTCGCTGGCCGGTCGGGGTCTGGCCGGGCTGGGATGTTGCCGCTGGAGCAGTGGTCGGCGTGGCCTCTCCACCACCGCCGCCACCACAAGCGGCCAGGAGCGCCATGATTGCAGGGGTGGAAAGACCGAGGGCCAGGCCGCGACTGAGGATTTGGCGTCGGGTGAGGCGACCGCTCCGTGCCGCCAGGAGCAAACCGAGTGCCTCTTCCGGTCGTCGTGGGTCCATCGTGCTCCTCCTCTCGAGATTCCTACCGCCGTCGTGTCCGCGGATCGAGATAATCGCGCAAGCCGTCGCCCAGCAGGTTGAACCCGAGCACCGTCAACGTCAGCGCGAGACCGGGGAACGTGATGTACCACCAGGCTTCGCGGAAGAACGTCCGGGCACCGGCGATCATGGTGCCCCACTCCGGTGTCGGGGGTTGCGCGCCGAGCCCGAGGAATGAGAGTCCGGAGGTGGCGAGAACGGCATAGCCGACGTCGAGCGTCAGCTGGACGATGATGACCGCCAGGGTGTTGGGGAGGATGTGCCGGGTGAGGATGCGCAGCGGTGTGGCACCGATCGACCTCGCTGCTTCGACGAACTCGCGTTCCTTGAGCCAGAGCACCTGCCCGCGTACGAGACGCGCATACCAAGGCCAGTAGACGACGGTCAGGGCGATGACGGTGTTCTGCAGATTGCGGCCGAGCGTCGCAGCGATCGCCATCGCCAGCACCAGCGCCGGGAAGGCGAGGAAGAGGTCGGTGAGCCGCATGAGGAGTTCGTCGACGAGACCACCGACGTAACCAGCGACGAGCCCGACGATGGTGCCGACCACGACGGCGATGGAGAGGATGATGAAGGCGACACCGAGCGAGTACTTGGCACCGCTCATGACCCGGCTCAAGACGTCGCGGCCGAGTTCGTCAGTACCGAACCAGTAGGTGGAAGAGGGCGGCTGGAGCTTGGCCGCGACGTTCGGTTGCACGGGGTCGTGCGGCGCCAGTGCACTGCCGAAAACGACGAGAAACAGAAAGAGCCCGATCAACACGACACCCACGATGTTCAGCGGACTCTGCGCCAGGAAGGAGCGAATGCTGCCGAGCGCAGTCCGTGTTCGCGATGGGCGCTCCGTGGCGAGAGCCAGCGTTCGCGTCGGTGCCAGGGTCGTCCGTTCCATCGTCAGGCCACTCGGATGCGCGGGTCGAGCAGTATGTAGAGAATATCGACGATCAGGTTGACGAAGACATAGGCGGCGCCGATCACCAACGTCACGGAAATGACGGCATTGTAGTCGAAATTCTGGATCGCCTGGAAGGCGTAGCGACCGATGCCGGGCCAGGAGAAGATGATCTCGACGAGGACCGCTCCGCCCATGAGGAGGCCGAACTGCAGGCCGATGACGGTGACAGCCGGGAGCAATGCATTCTTGAGCGCGTGGCGGAGAATGACCGTGCGCGGCTGCAAGCCCTTGGCACGCGCGGTGCGGATGTAATCCTGCCCCAGCACTTCCAGCATGCCGGAACGCACCATCCGCGTGACGATGGCGAGCGCGGCAAGTCCGAGCACGAACGAGGGCATCAGGAGATGTTTGAGCGCGAGGAGGAAGAGTCCGACGTCCCCGTGGAGCAAGGCATCGATCGTATAGAGCCCGGTGATGCGTGGCGGTTCGCGGACCCCGACAGGGAGTCGCTGGCCGTCCGGCAAAAGACCCAGCTGGGCAAACAGGAAGAACTGCAGCACCAGCGCGAGCCAGAAGGACGGCACCGAAAGCCCGAGGATCGAGATGGTCCGGCCGAGGAGATCGAGCAGCGAGTTGCGTCGGACGGCGGACAGCACGCCGAGCGGGATGCCGAGCAGAACGGCGAAGGCCATCGAGTAGACAGCGAGTTCGATGGTGGCTGGCAGATAGCGCGCCAGATCCTCGGAGACCGGGCGGCGCGAGGTGAGCGATTTGCCGAAGTCGAGACGAACGAGCCCGCTCAGGTACCGAACGTATTGCCGCCAGAGCGGCTGATCGAGGCCGTATTCCTTGCGGATCTTCTCGACAGCCTCTGGACTCGCTCGCGGACCAGCGATGATACGTGCCGGGTCACGCGGTACGACGTGGGAGAGCGCGAAAGTGATGAGCGAGAGTCCGAGGAGAACGAAGACGAGAAAGAAGAGACGTCGGACGACCAGACGAACCACCATGTCCCGCTATCCCATCCGCGTGCTCACCGATCCCATGCCGCTCTGGCCGTGGCGCCTGTCCCGAGGTGGCGCTGCGTTGCCGAAGCAGCGCTTTGCCTCCCGTTGCCTTGCCTGATCGATTCAACCGTGCCCACTGTACTGGTTCGACTCGGACACGTCAAGCGACCTCCTTGTGCACGGTGCGACAGCTCAAAGTCCGTCGCGCCCAAACGCTTCGCTCCATCGGTACCGCGTTACTCGGTGGCCGTTCCACGACACGTCCAGCTCGACGGAGACGGAGAAGCGGTCGCTCGAACTGTGGAGCGAGAGCGCTGCCGCGGTTTCGACCGTTCCGGCTGGCCAATCGATCCGGAAGCGTTGCTGCCCGGAAGCCGAGCAGCGGGATGGGTCGTCGATGTCTGCCCACAGTTCGAGCGCGCTGTATTCGCTGGCCGTGACACTGCGGCCGACTGGTCGCACCGAACTTTCCGCCGACCGCCGGAGGCCGACCCTATGCCCGATGCAGTCCGTCACCGTTTCGAGTGTCGGGCGAGCGGACCAGGTCTCGGCAGTCTCCGGGAGTCCTCCCGGTGGGGCCAGCTGGACTGTCGAGAGCCGGCCGGAGTCAGCGAGGAGAGGAAGCCGAAGTTCGAGCGCTGTGCCACCGACGCGTACTCGCTGCTCGGTACGGTGCGGGGCTGGCCACAGCGTCGGAAAGTCAGCCCCGCTCAGAGAGAGGCGGAGCCGATGTCCGGCCGGGACGCGGTAGGCGCATGCCTTCAGGGGTACTTCGACTGTCACCCACTCGCCTGGTACCAGCCGATCGCAGCGATCGAGGCCGAAACGCCGTGTGAGGTTGAGGACGCCGCGGGTGATGAGTGTGGCCGCGCCGTCCGGCCACAGGTGACTCAGCCGGACACAGAGGAACGCGACGGGAGCCAGCGCGGTCGTGACCGCACGGAGAGTCGGTGAACCGAGGATGGTAAGCGGCTCGGTCAACGGCTCGGAGTCGAACACGAGCGCGTAGAGGTCGTCGACTCGTTGGTCGTCAGCCAGCGAATCAGGGGACTCGGTCGGGCACCAGGTGGGACTCGCCAACCCGACGCGGACATCGTTGCTGAACGTGAATTCTGCTGCCTCTGGCTGGGCTGCCGGAGCGAGCGTGCGGCTACTGGTCCCGTACCACGTGTGCACTCGGATACCGTGTGGAGGCCAGCGATCCGTCGCGAGCCACTGTCCCGGAATGCTGATCGGGAAGCGGTCGGGACGGTAGGCATCCTGCACGAAGAAACGGACCAGAGGCGCATCGTCGGTCGGTTCGAGGGTGAGCCAGCGCTGCCACCAGGTGACGAGTTCGTGCAGGAAGTCGATGCGCGGACCCACCGGGCTCGCGTCGGGTCGCTGGTGCGTCCAGGGGCCGATCAGCCCGCGGCGCGGAACGGAAAGGCGTTCAAGCATGCGCCACGCAGCGTCGGTGTACCCGTCGTGCCAGGCGCTGATAACGAAGACCGGGCAGGCGATCGCGTCGTAGTCAGCAGCCACCGAACCACGCAGCCAGTACGCGTCGCGGCGTTGGTGGTGCAGCCAGTGGAAGAGCCAGGGTTGAGTTGCCTCGAGTCGGCGTCGCCACTGTCCCATCCAGTCGAGACCGGGTACCTCGGGATCCGGTGGCAGCGCGTTCATCGCGATCATCCAGAGTGGATAACTCAAGAGTTCGAGCGCCTGCAAGCAGCCACCCCAGTAGTGGACATCGGTCGCGTAGCGATCGTCGCTGCCGGCATGGGCGATGACTACTGCGAGCGGTGTCGGACGTCGCATCGCGATCTGGAGTGCATTGAACGCACCGTAGGAGGTGCCCCACAGGCCGATCCGACCGTTGCACCACGGTTGCCCTGTGAGCCAATGGAGTGCATCGATACCATCGGCGATTTCTGCCTCGCTGTACTCATCGGTGGCCAGGCCTTCCGAGGATCCGGTGCCACGTACGTCGAGTCGCACGGCTGCGATGCCGTGCTGTGCCAGCGCGACAGGAACGTTCCAGCGAGGAGCCGTCAGGTCGTCCTTCCGGTAGGGGAGATACTCGACGACGGTCGGCCACGGGCCGTCGTCACGATCGGGCAGGTACACATCGGCGCGGAGGGTCGTGCCGTCACGGGCGGGGATGGCGATGTGCCGGAGCAGCCGCACGCCAGGCCAGGACGACGGCGTGGCCGTTCCGTGCGACATGTCACACCTCGCGTGCCAGCTTGCGCGCTGCGACGACGACCGGGTCCCAGACGGGTGAAAATGGTGGCGCGTAGGCGAGATCGAGATAGATGAACTCCTCCAGCGTCATACCGGCGGTCAGGGCAGTCGCCACCGTGTCGATTCGCTTTCCCGCGCCCGCTCCACCCACGATCTGGGCACCGAGGAGTTTGCCCGAACCGGCGTCGGCGACAATCTTGACGGTCATCCAGGTCGCACCGGGGAAGTATCCCGAACGTGTGGTGGAGCGAACGCTCCCGACGGCAACCTCGAATCCCGCCGCACGTGCCTCACGCTCGCTGAGCCCGGTGCGGGCGATCTCGGTCTCGCCGAAGCGCGTGATCGCTGTGCCGACGATGCCGGGGAAGCGCGCCGGCCGCCCGGCGAGGTCGAGGCCGCAGATCCGACCTTGCTTGTTGGCCGTCGTGCCGAGCGGGAAGTAGACAGAGCGCCCGAGAAGGCGATGGTAGGCGTCGGCGCAGTCGCCGGCTGCCCAGACACCGGGTACCGAGGTCCGGCAGCGCTCGTCGACGTGAATCGCGTTGCGGTCGCCCAGTTCGATGCCAGCCTGGCCAGCCAGCTCGCTGTTCGGTTCGACGCCGATGCCAATGACCACGACATCAGCCGGGACGCTCCCGTGCGGCGTGTCGACGGCGACGACCCGACCTCCTCGGGTCTGAAAACCGTCGACTGGGGTGCTGGTGCGGAGGTCGATGCCCGCGTCGCGCATGGCACGTTCGACCAGCTCGGCCATGTCCGGATCGAGCAGCGTGAGCACGTGGGGTGCCGCCTCTAGGACGGTCGTGGGAAGCCCGCGCGTGACGAAGGCTTCGGCGACCTCGATGCCGACGTACCCCGCACCGACGACGACCGCCTGCCGCGGGTGCTCGTTCTGGAGCCAGGCAGCCAGCGCGAGCGCGTCATCGAGAGAGTGAAGCGTGAAAATACCGGCTGCTTCGCGCCCGGGAACCGCGAGCGTGCGAGGCCGCGCGCCCGTGGCCAGTACCAGGCGGTCGAACGGTTCGCGGTACTCGCGTCGGGCTTCGGCGTCCCAGACGATCACTTCGCGACGATCCAGGTCGATCCCGATAACTTCGCTCCGCAGCCGCAGGTCGATGCCGGCCCGGCGGTGCGCCTCCGGTGTGCGGGCGACCAGTTTACTGGGGTCATCGACCAGCCCAGCGATGAGATAGGGGAGTCCGCAGAGGGCGTATGAGGTGTGTGTTGTCCGTTCGAAAGCGACCACCTCGGCGTCGGGCTGCAGACGCCGGACCTGCGAGGCAGCGCTCATACCGGCGGCGTCGCCTCCCACGATGATGATGCGCTCTCGCTTCCTGCTCATCGGGCACTCCTTCGTTCTCTTCAACGGAGCGGGCGCTTGCCCGGGATGCCTGGTCGTCGTGGGTACCGGTCGGGAACCGGCCGGACGAGTCGCACGACGACGATGGTGCCCGGTTCGCCGATGCGCTCTGCGAGCGGCAATGGTTCGACAGCGACCAGCTCGCCCCCGAGCAGCGTCAGCGCGCGCTCGCTCTCGGCCAGTTCGTGGTCGATCTCCTTCCCCTTCGGGAAGAGGGCCAGCCCGTCGGGGTGCAGAAACGGGAGCGTCAGTTCGAGTGCGGTCGCCAGGTGCGCCAGCGCACGTGCCGTGACCACATCGTACTGCCCGCGGTGTTCCGGGTGGTGGGCCAGCAGCTCGGCTCGTTCGTGGATCGGTATCGCGTGGCGCAGGCCGAGCTCCCGGACGACCGCTTGCAGGAAGCGAACCTTCTTGGCCGTCGCATCGAGCAGCGTGACATGCAGGGTGGGACGGGCGATCGCGAGCGGGATGCCCGGAATGCCCGCTCCGCTGCCGACGTCGATGAGGCGACACGGTACAGTGCCCGTGCACGCCTGGTCGACCCACGGCAAGAGGAGCAGCGATTCGGCGAGGAGCCGGCGCTCGATCGCCGGCCAGTCGTCGAGCCCGGTCAGGTTGATCCGCCGGTTCCATTCGAGCAGGAGTTCCGCATAGCGACGGAACGCCTGCTCCTGCTCGGGTGTGAGCGGCGTGCCCAGTTTCGCCGCGACCTCAGGAACCAGCTGGAGTTCGACCGCCGAGTGACTCACCGCTCCGTCGCCGGGCTCGTGACGCGTCCCTGTGCGGTCAGGAAGGCCAGGGTTCGCTGCGCGATCGATTCAGCATCGATACCGGCCTGTCGCCGGAGCGACGCTTGTGACGCATGGTCGAAGAAGCGATCCGGCAGGCCGATCCTGAGCATCGGTACGCGGAGATCGGCATCGTTGAGCGCCTCCAGCACAGCGCTGCCGAAACCGCCAGCGAGCTGGGCTTCTTCCACCGTGACCACGCAACCGCACTCGCGCGCAGCATCGAGGATGAGCGAGCGGTCGAGCGGCTTCACGAAACGTGCGTTGATGACGGTGGCTCGGATCCCGTGCTCGGCCAGGATGTCGGCGGCACGTTCGGCTGGGAGGACGGTCGCGCCCAGTGCTACGATCGCCACGTCCGGCCCCTCGCGGAGGAGCTCGCCGCGACCGATCGGCAGGATGCGAGGCTCGCCGAGGAGCGGAACGCCGACTCCGCTGCCACGCGGGTAGCGCAGCGCGATCGGACCGTCCTCATAGGCGATCGCGGTTGCCAGCATGTGCCGCAACTCGTCTTCGTCCTTCGGCGCCATGACAACCATATGCGGAATGCAGCGGAGATAGGCGACGTCGAAGACTCCGTGGTGTGTGCGGCCATCCTCGCCGACCAGCCCGGCCCGGTCCATGGCGAAGACGACCGGCAGCTTTTGGATACACACGTCGTGGATCACCTGGTCGTAGGCACGCTGGAGAAACGTCGAATAGATCGCACAGACCGGTCGCAAGCCTTGCGTCGCCAGCCCGGCAGCGAAGGTCACGGCATGTTGCTCAGCGATGCCGACGTCGAAGAAGCGGTCCGGATACGCTGCCGCGAAGGGAAGGAGGCCGGTACCGTCGGGCATCGCGGCAGTGATCGCCACGATCCGTTCGTCCTTGGCTGCCAGCTGCACGAGCGTCTCGCCGAAGACGTCCTGGTAGCGCGGTGGGCTCGGCGGTGCGCCTGGCACCTTGACGGCCGCGCTATGGTGCTTGAACGGATCGTTTTCGGCAGGCTGGTAGCCTTTGCCTTTTACCGTGAGGACATGGACGAAGACCGGCCCGGGTATCGTCTTGACCAGCTGGAAGGTCTCGATCAACTCGCGCAGGTTGTGCCCGTCGATCGGACCGATGTAGGTGAACCCGAGTTCCTCCCAGATCATCGTCCGGTAGACGACTTCCTTGAGCCCGTCGAGGAAGCGATGGGAGAGTTCGACCAGCCGCTCACCCTGCGGCAGTCGGCGTAGGAGCCGCTCGACCTCGGCCTTGGCATGCCGATAGCGCGCATCCGTCCTGATGCGCGTCAGATACTTGGCCAAGGCGCCGACATTGGGTGCGATCGACATCTCGTTGTCGTTGAGGACGACGATGAGCGGTACCTGGAGCGCTCCGGCATGGTTGAGCGCCTCGTAGGCCATGCCGCCGGTGAGTGCCCCGTCACCGATGACGGCGACTGTGTGGTACCGCTCGCCACGCAGCTTGCCGGCGACGGCCATACCGAGCGCGGCTGAAATCGAGGTCGAGGCATGGCCAGCGCCGAACTGATCGTGCGGACTCTCCTCGCGCTGCAAGAAACCGCTCAGACCGCCTTCCTGGCGTATCGTGTGGAAGCGGTCGCGACGACCGGTGACCAGCTTATGGGGATACGCCTGGTGGCCGACGTCCCAGACGATCTTGTCGTGCGGTGAATCGAAGACGTAATGGAGCGCCAGGGTCAGCTCGACCGTGCCCAGGTTCGGTGCGAAGTGCCCTCCGGTCTTGCCCAGAACGACTTCGATGATCGCTTCGCGAATCTCCTCGGCCAGCTTCTCCAGTTCCGGTAGCGTCAAACGCTTCAGGTCCTGCGGACTGTCGATCCGCTCCAGGTACATCGTGCTCCCCCTCGGTGTCGCCCCCGGCTCTGCCGGCGCCGGGTGGTCCAGGACAGGCTGATCGTAACAAGCCGCCGGATCGGCGTCAAAGTTGTGTGACGATGCGAGGTGTGCCGACAGCACAGAACCGCCGAGTAGCGCACTCCAGACTCACCGCACCAGAGTCGGTCCACCCACGTGGGGGCGAACTACGGCACACATCGAGGGGAGGGTTTCCCCTCCCCCTCGTGGCGGAGTGAGGAGGCTCGACGACTGCACTACTGGCTGAAGACGCGCAGCCCCGGCGCGATGCGCCAGCCGCTCTGACCCGATTCCTGCTGCTCCTGTTGCCCGTTCTGGTCGTCGTCCCAGCCGCGCCCGAAGAAGCCCTTGTGCCAGCCGTGGCCCCGACCGAAACCGCCCTTGAAGCCCCGGAGACCCGTCTGGTCCAGGATCGTGTCCAGATTGGCCTCGATGGCCTGGAGTGCCTGGTTCGCAGCATCCTGCGTCAGGACACCTTGCTGGACCAGGGCATTGGCGTTGGTCTGGGCAGTCTGGAGCAGCGCGCTCTTGAGGTCATCGCGCGAGACGTTGTGCTCGCTCGCGACCTGCGCCAGGCTCTTCCCCTGCCGCAGCTCCTGCACGAGCTGACTCGTGGTCAGGCCGAGCTTGTTGGCGGTGGTGCTCAGGATGTCAGCGGCCGGCAGGATGTGCGCCTGGTAACAGCGCGCCTGCGCCTGCGTGGTGAGGTACTGCTGGATGCGATCGGCCTGATCCTGGCTGATGATCCCCTCATTGACCAGCGCCGTGAGCAAGTCGCTGAGCGGGCCACCCTGCTTCGTACCGATGGCGCTGCAGGGCGAGGTCGTACTCCCAGACGAGGGAGTCGGTGTGGCGGTTTGGGCGGCGACCAAGCCAGCGGTGAGCAGCAGACCTGCCATCACTGCCACTGCGAACGCCACAGCCAGAGCACGTCGCACAGTGAACATCCGTCGCAGCATCGTTCACGCTCCTTCCGCGTGTCCTTCGCGATCGGTGTAGGCAGGAAGCACGAGCGTGACGGTCGTGCCGTGACCAGGCTCGCTGGCGATCTCGATCGTTCCGCCGTGCAACTGCACGATCTGCCGCACGATCGCCAGGCCGAGGCCGAAGCCGTTCCGTCCCTCGCTCGTGCCCCGGTAGAACCGATCGAAGACGTGCGGCAGGACGTCGGGTGGGATGCCGGGCCCGGTATCCCGGACGGTGAGCTGGACGCGGGGCGGCTCGCCGCCGAGCGGGCGCGCCGCGATCGTGAGTGCGATGCCCTGACCACCGTGCACCAGCGCGTTCTGCACCAGGTTCTCGACGGCCTGCTCGAGGAGGTCGGGATCCCCTGCCGCGGCCAGGGTACCCGGTATCTCGAGGCGCAGCGCGATCCGGTGCTGCTGGATCTCCAGCCGGTGGCGGGTGACGACCCGCTCGACGAGCGTGGCCAGCACGACCGGCTGGCGCTCGAGTGCTGCCTGGCCGGACTCGAGGCGTGTCAGCTGGAGGAGCTGCGTGAGCAGGCGTGCCGCGCGCTCGCTCTCCTCGGCGATGAGCCGGAGCGCTTCGTCACGCTGTTCTGGCTCCTCGACCAGCCCTTCGCGCACGGCCTGGGCGTACCCCTGGATGACCGTGAGGGGTGTCCGCAGCTCGTGGGCGACGTTGGTGAGGAGTGCCCGCTGGCTCTCGAGGAGCCGCCGGAGGTTCCCCACCATCGTGTTGAAACTGCGCACGAGCCGCGAAACTTCCTCCGGCCCTTCGCCCCGTGCTTCCCGGCTCAGATCGCCAGCAGCGATCGCATCGGCGACTTGGGCGAGGTCGGCGATCGGCCGTGCGATCGAGCGGGACAGGAACCAGGTCGCGAGGAGCGAGACGCTCAGGCCGGCCAGCACCGCGATTCCCAGGCCTGGCAACAGGGCACGTACCAGCGCCCGCGTCGGTGCCGGAGCCAGCACGACCAGCGTCGCATCGGGCGCGCTGGCGAGCGGTGCCGTCGCCACCGAGTACCCAGCGATCGTGCCGACGAACCGGGCAGTCTCTCCGCCGCCGCGCCTCCGTGCCGGCTCGCCGTCGTTCGGGGCGAGGAAGTGCACGAGCAGCCGGCGCGCTGGTTCCGGCAGCGGCTCCTCGCCCGAATCAGCGAGGAGCGCCCCGCGTGCGTCCACGATCAGGATGCGGGTGCCGGTTCGCTCGCCGAGCTCGTGGAGAAGCTCCTCGTCCAGGAGCGGCCGCAGTCCCGGACGACGGTACACCGTGTCCACGCCGACAGCCAGTTGCGCGGTCAGTTCCTCCAGCTGGCGCTGCTGGAGAACCCGTTGCGCGTGGACGATCGGCCAAATGGCGACGATGGCTGTCGTGGTCACCATGAGGAGCACCACCACGACGAAACTGGCGAACAACCTGGCACGCAGGCTCCTGATCACGGCTCACCTTGTCCGGCAACCGGGGCGGTTTCCACCCCGCCTGCCATCAACGAGTCTGACCGACGTTCGTAAACGGAACGTAACACGACGCTCAGAGTTCGCTGAGTGTGAGTCGGTAGCCGACGCCGCGGACACTCTCGATCCGCACGCGGCTGCCATCCAGCTTGTGCCGGAGCCGGTTGATGTGTACGTCGAGCGTGCGGGAATCCTCGCCGAGATATTCGTCTCCCCACACGAGGTGGAAGAGCCGCTGGCGTGGCAGTACCCGGCCTGCGTGGACGGCCAGCACGACGAGAAGGTCGAACTCCCGCGGCCGAAGCGCGAGCGGCTGCTGGCCGACGAACGCCTGACGGCTCTCGCGATCGATCCGCAGGTCGCCGATAACAAGTTCGCGCACTGGCGGCCCGCTGGCGCGGCGCAACAGCGCACGCACGCGCGCCAGCAGTTCGTTCGGCTTGAACGGCTTCGTCACGTAGTCGTCGGCACCGAGGTCGAGCCCCTCGACGATATCGCGCTCGTCGTCCAGCGCGGTCAGCATCAGGATCGGCGTCGCGTGGCGTGTGCGGATTGCCCGGCAGATGTCACGTCCGTGCGTTCCTGGGAGCAGGAGGTCGAGGATCACGAGATCCGGTCGTTCGCGTTCAAAGACAGCCAGGGCGTCCGTCCCATCGGTGACGGTCACGACTGTATGACCATCACGCCGCAGGTAGAGCTCGAGAAGTTTTGCGATTCGGACGTCATCCTCGACGACGAGAATCCGTGCCATCCGACCCTCACGGCACCGCTGGATAGCCAGCGAGTGCGGCCACATCCGGTGCCAATCCTACGAGAACGGACTCCGGTTGTGTCGGCATGCTGACCCGCCGGTAAAGGAGAAAAGAAACGTATTCTCGCCAGGCGCGCGGATCGACGAGGCCGACGGCCAGGCGGGGCCAGTCCGGCCGCGCCAGCGAGGCAGGTGCCGCGAGCCGGTACGGCACGGGTTGCCAGACGAGATCGGGGCGCAGTGCGGTAACCGCAGCCTGGTCGTTCGGCGCAGCGATGACGACCTGCGCGGCCGGCACAGCGCTGGCGAGTCCACCGGCCTCGACGATCGTCAGGTTCGGAAAGTCACGCAGGTACCAGGCGAACGGTTGGGCGACCGCTCGGTCGGCCACGAGAACCAGCCCATGCCCACCCGTCGGATCGCGGGGATCGAACTGGAACATGGTGAGGTCGGTACTCGCCCGCCGGATGCGCTCCACGACCTCGACGAGCCCGGGCGAGGCATCCCCAGCATGCAGGATCGTTTCAGGGCGGTAGCTGGTCGTTGCGTTGACCAGCATCGTATTGCGTACAGCGAGAGCGAACAGCGCCAGGCTGACCAGCACGACCGGTGTCGTCCAGCCTGCGCTCGCGCGTGGCCAGAGCGTTCGGAATACCCAGAAGGCAACAGCGAAGAGGAGCAGCAGACTGACGAGACCGGTCGACCAGGCGAGGAGACTGTCGTTCGGCCCGTCGAGCAGGCGTCCGAGCAGGCTGAGACCGATGAAAACGACGAGCGCGAGCATCCCCAGCACTGCGGCGTTCCAGCGGTCGAGCAGGGCCGACCAGCGAATGTGTGCCATCACGGCGGACAACCCGTAGGCCCCCAGTACTCCGGTCGCGACCGCGACCAGCACGAGAGCCGTACGCGTACCGTTCCCGAAGAGCATGACCAGTAGCAGAACGAGAAGGCCCAGCCCGATCGGCCAGCGGACATGCCGCTCTCGCACGAGCACGACCGCACCGGTGACGGCAGCGATCAGGTTCGGTACCTCGTCGGTCGCGAGTACGATCGCTGGAAACGTCCAGCGGTGACCGAGCGCGGCCAGGTGGTCGTGCCAGAGCGCCGACCAGCTCGCGCCGAGGAACGTCGCCAGGCCGGACGGTCGCGTGAAGAGCACCGTGCTCACCAGTGCGAGCGTCACCAGAGCGCTCGTACCGAGGAGGGCGAGGCTCCTCCCGTTCCCGCGAAAACGAACGAGCGCGAGGACGAGCATGGTCAGCGCAACGATCCAGCCGAGGGGATCGCTGAGCGGCAGCGCAGCCAGCAGCGCACCGAGCAGGACCGCACCGGATACGCTCGGCTCGCGCACGAGCGCGGCTGCTGCAAGCAGAGCGAGGAGAACGAGCACGATCGCTCCGTCGAGGCGGGTACCGGCGAGTGCAACGGTCGGTGACAGCGTCAGGAGGACAGCCGCTGCCAACGCGGTATCCCTCCCGAGAGTCCGAGCGAGCAGGGCGAGTGCCGGAACGAGCGCGAGGCTAGCCAGGATGCTGGGGAGGCGGGCTGCGCCATCACCGGGGCCGAAGAGGAAGAACGACAGCGCAGCCAGCAGTGTCGGCACCGGCTGTGCCCAATCCGTCGCCGAAAGATCACCGCCGGACACGACAGCGACCGCGTTGGCAGCCAGGCTCGCCTCGTGCGGGTCGAGCGGATAGGTGCGGAGGCCGGAGAGGCGTGTGCCCAGCATGACGAGCAAGAGACCGAGCCACGGCGCAGCGGTCAGCAGCCAGCTCCCGAGCGGGATCTGGCGATCGAGTAGACTCGTCGCGTCGCGTGTCGGCGAGACGTCAGCAGCGTTCATCCGGTTCGCTCCCCTTCGGTCGGAACAGGCGGTGCCGCGAGAACGGCATCGAGACGCGGTTGATCGATCCGTGCCTCTCGGAACGCCGGAACCAAGTCGTTCCGCACGTACACCCGGAAACGGTACGAGCCGATCGGCGAAGGCAGTTCGCGCAGGGCGACCAGCCGAAAGAGCTTCGCTTGCTGATCGGGTTCACGGGCGCTCGCGATGCTCCGCCAGATGCTGCGCAGGACGTCAGCGAACGAATACGGTGGTGGTTGGTTGGTCTGGAGGTTCTGCCGAGACGGTGTCTTGAGTTCCGGCGCGATGGCGAACGCCCGATAGGTCGTCTCCTCCGGGTACCACCAGCGCATCGGGTAGTCGAATGCCGTGTAGCTGCCACGCAGGAGCGTATCGGTCTCCGGCCGAAGGAACTCGAGCGAGTACAGGATAACGGGGGGAGGATGGTCGGGCAGTGCGGAAATCGTCGTCCCGAAGTAGCGACGGTTCGGGAACTCGCGGAGATACCAGTTCATCGGCCATTGCGTACCGGAGTCGTACCAGATCTCCAAGCCCAGGCCACCGGTCAGCTCGAGCGACAGCCGCTCCAGGTCGCGAGTCAGTTGCACGACGTGGGGCGAGGTCTGCACGTAGATCAGCATGTCACGTGGGACGTCGCCTTCGCGGTAGGTGAGGCGCCAGCCGGCGTGCACCTGGAAGAGGAGCAGGGCCGACAGCCAGGCGAGGGCGAGAGTCCGGGCGTACGGCCGCCAGCCGCGATCGACTGTCGTGGCCAGGAGCAGGATGAAAGCGATCAGGACGGGGATCCAGGCGAAGCGCAGCCACGCGGCACTGTCTGCCCGGATGGTGCGCACTGTGACGCCCGCGGTCGTGTCGTAGGGGCCGGCGGTGAGCCAGGTCATAGCCAGATACCACTGGGCGAGCAAGAGGACGACGAGCGACCCGAGCGTCAGCGCGATGCGCCGTTGTGTCGGGCGCCAGGCACGCCACTCGTGCTCCAGGCGCTCGAGCACCAGGCCGCTGAGCAGCCCGGCGAGGAGACACATCGGCACACTGATGTGGATGATCAGCCAGGGCATCTTCTCGCCAGCCCAGGAAAGGACGGCGAGCATGACAGTGCTCCAGTAAGCCAGGAAGGCCGTGGTCTGCCAGCGCCGGGGAAACGGCACACCGCGGAGCACGGTGCGGACGCCGCCCCAAAGAGTGACTGCGGCACCGATCGGGAAGGCGAATACCGCCACTGGCTCGTATTGCGGCATCATGACGAGATAGTAGAACCAGGGCTGTTCACCGCGCTGGACGCCGTGCTGGCCGAGCCAGTAGCCGAGCGCGCCGAACGTGCCACTCGCGAGGCCTCCGAGATTCGTGAAGAGACTCGTGTAGAGCGTGACGAAGAGGGCGAGGCCGATGCTCGTGCCCCAGGCGAGGCCGACGCGGTCGCTCAACGCGTTCCCCAGCGCGCGTGCCACCGAGCCTGTAGGCGAAGCCTGGCGGAGCCAGGCAGTCCAGGACTGATCGGCTGGCTTCGAGCGAGCCACCAGGCGCCAGCTCCACAGCAGCCAGAGGAGACCGATTCCGATCGCTGCGAGCGTGATGGGATGGGTCAGGAGACGGATCGCGAAAGCAACGATCGCCTCGCTCGTGGGGTTCTCCCAGGGTATCGAGGGTAAGCCAGGGACGCCGAGCCGTTCGAAGAAGACGAGGAGGAGACCGAAGATGGCGAGAGCGACGCCGCTGGTCGCGAGCAAGACCGGCGCGACGCGTGCCGCGAACGCCAGTGCGACGAAGGTGACGAGGATGAAGACAGAGACGAACGTCACCTCGTGTGTCGTGAGCATGAACGCTCCGGTGACCAGGAAGAGCACGAGCCAGCGTCGTTCCGGCCGTTCCACGTAGCGCAAGAAGCAGATGAAAAGCAGCGTGGTCGCCACGACCGCGAAGATGTCGTGGCGAATGAAGCGGCTGAAGTAGAGCACCGAGGGCGAGAACAACAGGAAGGCGCTGGCCGCGAGTGCGCCCCAGCGACCCAGGAAGCGTTCGCCACGCAAAAGCACTGGAAGCAGAACGAGCGCGACGCCGAAGAGCGCGGCTGGTACGCGCGAGGCCCAGTCGCTGCTGCCCAGCAGGAGGTAGGCGAGTGCGTCGAGATGGAACAGGGCCGGGCCGTGCATCATCGGATGATGGGTATAGCCATTGCCCTGCTCGTAAACCCAGGAAAAGTAGGTATGCAGGGATTCGTCGTGGTGAAGCGCACGCGAACCGAGATCCCAGAAGCGGGTCACGAAGGAGAGGAGCGCGATGACGGCGTAGGCGAGCTGTTCGACGGTCGGCCGAGCGAGTCGCTGGCTGAGTCCGACGGACGCTCTCGCGACGCGTGACAGTGCCGGTGTGCTCATCGCTCTCGTGTGCCTCTCGGATCCGGCAGCCCTCTCGTCGCGCGCGATTCTACCAGTCGAGTATGCTCGGTGAGAGGCGAGCGCGGCCTGCGGGGAGACGAGCGATGGGAGAAGCGTCACGGCCTCGTTGCACCGTCTTTCTGGTATCCGATGGTGTGGGCACGACCGCTCAAGCTGTTCTGGACGCAGCGATGGCGCAGTTCCCGCACGTCGATTTCGAGGTTCGCCGCTTCCCAGGCGTGCGGACAGTCGATCAGGTGAAGGAGGTCGTGGAAGAGGCGGAGCGGACCAACGGGATCATCGTCCATACCGTCGTGATCGTGGAGATTCGCCGGCTTTTGGTGCGGGAGTGCCACGCGCGGCTCATCGATCACGTGGACTTGCTCGGGCCACTCCTGGGGCAGATCTCGCAGAAGGTCGGGGTGGAGCCGCTGCTTCGGCCAGGAGCAGCCCGTGGCGTGGGGCCCGAGTATTTCCAGCGGATCGAGGCGATCCAGTACACCGTGCGGCACGACGATGGCCAGGGGCTGGAGACGCTCGGCGAAGCGGATATCGTGCTGGTCGGTGTGTCGCGCACGTCGAAGACACCGCTGTCGGTTTATCTGTCGATGTCGGGCTGGAAAGTGGCCAATGTGCCGATCATTCTGAACGTTCCACCACCGCCGCAGTTGCGACAGATCGATCAGCGCAAGATTGTCGGACTCACCATCGACAAGGACGAGCTCGTCCGTATCCGCCAGAACCGCCTCCAGGCATTGGGCGGTACCTTGCCCGGCGAATATGCCGATCCGGAGAAGATCGCTCAGGAGCTGATCTATTTCCGTCGTGTCGCGCGCAGTGGCTATCCCTGGCCGCTCGTCAACATCACCGGAAAATCGATCGAGGAGATCGCCAAGGAAGTCGTGTCGATCATCCAGCGCCAGCGTCTGCGCGGGCTGATCGGCGCTGGCGAGGGAAACGCTGATTGAAGCGGAAAGGACGCGTACCTCGTGGAGCGGCGTAGACGACGCCTGTGGTGGATCGTGGGTTTGTCGCTCTTTCTGGTCGCGAGTTGTGTCCTCACGACAGTGGGTTTCGCCTGGCTCGTAGCGGGTGGTGCGGAGCGTTGGACCGAGCAGCCGCATGTGGCCGAGATCCGCGTGCGTGGCACGATCGTCCTGCGTGGCAGCGGGGGGCTGCTGACCGGCGAGGCGGCGAGTGCCGAGCGGATCGTCGAGCAGCTCGACCGAGCCAGGGAGAATCCGAAGGCGAGGGGCGTCCTGCTCCGGGTCGATAGTCCCGGTGGCGGCGTGAACGCTGCCCGCGAGATCTGGGCCGCTGTCCGCCGGGTGCAGGAGGCAGGGAAACCCGTCGTTGCCTTCTTCGAGGACACGGCGGCGTCGGGGGGCTATTACATCAGCGCACCAGCTGATCGGATCGTGGCGATGCCCGACACGATTACCGGGAGTATCGGTGTGATCGCCGTCGTTCCGGATCTTTCCGGTCTGTACGAGAAGTTGGGGATCCGGTATCAGGTCGTCAAGAGTGGCGAATACAAGGACATGCTCTCGAGCGATCGGCCGATGACAGAGGAGGAACGAGCCATTCTGGAACGCCTTATCCAGGAAGCGTACGATGCGTTCGTGCAGGTGGTAGCGGAGGGGCGGAAGCTTCCTGAGGATCGTGTACGAGAACTGGCCGACGGGCGGATCTATACCGGCCGGCAAGCGCTGGAGGTCGGGCTCGTCGACCAGCTCGGCGGGTATCGTGACGCCGTCGCGACTGCTGGTGAACTGGCCGGTCTGGGCCCGGAACCGACCGTGCGTGTCTACAGTGCCCCACCGAGCTTCTGGGAAGCGCTGAGCGGAACGACTGCCTCCATGCTCTTCGGGAACCAACGTGGGCCAGCCGTTGCAGTACCGACTGGCCCGATCGAGTTGCGATACGAAGTCGGCTGGTAGGACCGCTGACGGTCAGTCGTCGGCTCCCGGCTGAGCGGCCGGAGACATCCGTGCTCGCCGATCCTCTAGGAAAGGCGTGAGCAGGTCGATCGGGACCGGAAAGATGATCGTGCTGTTTCGCTCGGCTGCGATTTCGGTCAGGGTCTGGAGGAAGCGCAGCTGGAGTGCTCCCGGTACGCTCAAGAGAGTCCGTGCAGCCTCGGCGAGCTGACCTGCCGCGGCGAGTTCGCCTTCTGCGTGAATGATCTTGGCGCGCTTTTCGCGTTCGGCTTCGGCCTGCCGCGCCATTGCCCGCTGCATCGACTCGGGGAGTTCGACGTCCTTGATCTCGACGATGCTGACCTTGACGCCCCAGGGTTCCGTTTGCTCGTCGATGATCTCTTGCAGCTTCTGGTTGATCTTCTCGCGCTCCGCCAGCAGTTCGTCCAGCTCGACCTGGCCGAGGACACTCCGCAGGGTCGTCTGCGAAATCTGCGATGTGGCACGGATGAAATCCGCCACATTGACGACTGCCGCATTGGGATCGACGACGCGGAAGTAGGCTACTGCGTTCACCCGCACCGTCACGTTATCCCGCGTGATGACCTCCTGGACCGGGATATCCATCGTCACGACGCGGAGGTCGACCTTCACCATGCGCTCGATGATCGGAATGAGCAGGATCAGGCCCGGGCCACGTGGACCGACCAATCGTCCGAGCCGGAAGACCACACCGCGTTCGTACTCCTGCACGACTTTGATCATCGAGCTCAGAAGCATCAACACGAGGACGACAACGACCGCACCGGTGATCAACGTCGTCAAGCTCATCGATTCGCTCCTCTCCTCGATTCACCACCCGGTTTCACGTCCGCCGAAAGAGGGTTGCCAGGGGCCTCCAGCGACGCGAGGAGGGTGCCGTGGCTCGCTGCGGTTCTGCTGCTGTCTCTTCGGTAAGTAGCTCGACGAGCAGGACGAGTCCTTCGAGGCCGACCACGCGAACGGTCTGCCCAGCCGGGATCGGACCGGACAGACTGCGGGCTCGCCAGAGTTCGCCCTCCACGAAGACCATGCCTTCGGGCTCGAGCGCACGCCGGACGATCGCGCGGGCGCCGATGAGTGCTTCCTTGCCGGTCGCTGGACGCCGGGCATGGGAGCGGGCCACCAGGTAGACGAGGATCAGGAACAGAGCGGCAACTGTTCCGGTAACCGCGATGATCACCGCCCGGGAGAGCTGGAAGGCTGGATTCGCCGGTGACTGCAGGAGCAGGAGGGAACCGAGCGCGAAGGAGATGATGCCGCCGAGCGTGAGGACACCGTGAGTCGGTACGTAGAGATCGATGAGGAAAAGCAGGAACGCAAAGCCCATGAGCAAAACACCTGTCCAGTTGACGTCGAGCGTACCGAGCGCGTAAAGCCCGAGCAGCAGGAGGATCCCGCCCAGAACTCCCGGCAGGATACTACCCGGATTGGCGAGTTCGAAGAAGAGGCCCAGCATGCCGAGACTCAGCAGGATGTACGCGATGTTGGGGTCACTGAGCATCTGGAAGAAGCGCTCCAGCGTGGTCATGCCGACAGTTACGACTTCGGCGTCACGGGTGCGGAGCGTCACTGCGCCCGCACTCGTGGTGATCGTCCGCCCATCGACGGCGTCGAGCAACGCGTCGAGCGAGGGAGCGACCAGGTCGACGACACCGAGCGCTGCCGCCTGCTCAGCGGTAATGTTCACCGCTTCCCGGACAGCCTGCTCGGCCCAGTCAGCGTTCCGTCCGTGCCGCTCGGCAAGGCTCCGAATCTTGGCTACCGCGTCGTTGACCACCTTGCGCTGCATCGTGTCGTCGGTCTCGGTAGGCTGACCATCCTGACCGATCAGGACCGGACTCGCCGAGCCGATGTTCGTGGCCGGTGCCATGGCAGCGATGTGCGCAGCATAGGTGATGAACACGCCTGCTGAGGCTGCTCGCGCGCCTTCCGGTGCGACGTAGACGATGACCGGCACCGGACTCTGCAAGATGTCCTGAACGATATCGTCCATTGCGGAACTGAGGCCGCCCGGTGTGTCCAGGCGGATCACGACGGCTTCTGCCCCATTCCGAGCTGCCTCATCGATACCCCGGGCAACGTAATCGGCCATGACCGGCGTGATCGGCCCATCGACTTCGAGGAGGTAGACGCGCTCGCCAATGGCTGCCGTGTTCTGGATCAGCAGGGCAAGGCCGAGTACCCAGGCGAGCAAGGGCAGGAGGACAGGACGAGTTTGTGGCAAGACGCGCATCGCACGATCCATCACGTTTCGCCAGCACGACCGGGACGCCTGCTCTCGATGCGGTGAAGTATAGATGACGATGGATCGCTCAGGTGATAACCGAAATGTGCGAACCGCTCGGTGTCTTGATGACTTCGATCCGTTGCGGGAACTGCTCTTTCAGCTCTTCCAAGTGCGTGATCACGAGAATGAGCGCGAAACGGTCGCGCACGGCCTGCAGCGCCTGCATGAGTCCTTCCCGCCCCTTGGTATCCTGTGTGCCGAATCCTTCGTCGATTACCAGCGTCTCGAGTCGACGGCCAGCCCGCTGAGCCAGGAGCAGGCTGAGGGCCACGCGCAAGGCGAAATTGATGCGGAAGGCTTCACCGCCGCTGTACAGCTCGTAAGGGCGCTGGCCGAACTCGTCGCTGATGAGGATGTCGAGTGTCTCGATCGCTCCGTCGCCGCTGGCACGTTCGCGTTGTGTGGCGAAGTCGAGGCGGAGCGTGTTCCCAGGTAAGCGATCGAGGATCTCGTTGGCGGTCTCGGCCAAATCGGGAAGGACATTCTCGAGGATCAGCGTCTGGATTCCGTGCTTCCCGAACGCATGCTCCAGTTCTTCCAGAATGGCCTGCTCGCGGGCGAGATGATCGAGACGTTCGGATACCGCGCTTGCCTCCTCGGCGGCGCGTTCCGCATCGCGTAGTTGCTGTCCGACCGCCCCGATCTCGGCCTGTGTCGCGTGGAGCGCTGCCTCCGCCTCGGCCAGCCAGGCCTGAGCCTGCTCCAGATCGCGCGTCGCCGCTGCGAGTTCCTCCTCGGGAGGCTGCGTCGCAGCGAGCTCCTTCTCCAGGGCGCTCAACTCAGCGACGACTGTCCGGCAGCGTTGCTCCGCCTGCTCGATCTGCTGCCGTACGAAACCGAGCGCGAGGCGCGCCTGCTCGACTGTCCTGAGTTCCTCGTCGACCGTCGCGAGGGCTGCCAGGCGCTGCTCGAGCTGACGGTGGTACGCTTCGTCATAGGGCAGCGTGGCTAGCCGCGCTTCCAGCTCGCGAATTTGCTGCTCGAGTGCCGCTAGCTTGGGATCGGTCTGGTACGCCTCGCGGAGCTGCTGGAGTTCCTGTACGAGGCGTTCCTGTTCGCGCTCGAGCTGCGCCAACCGCTCGAGTTCAGCGGAGATCCGGCCGAGCTGCGCCTGCAGGGTGCTCTCGGCTGCGAGTTCCGTGTTCAGTTCGTCGCGGCGTCGCTGCAGGGCGGCGATTTGCTGCTGCACTTCGAGCGCTGACTGGCGGTACGCTGCGCAGCGTTCGGCGAGCGTCCCCGCCGGTCGCGGGATGAAAGCGGCGAGCCGATCCTCGAGGGTTCGAATATCCCGTTCCAGCGTGAGCAACTGGGTATCGGTGTGCTCAGCCTCGCGAAGCTGCTGGATCTGCTGCTCGATCGCCGCGAGGTGCTGCGTCACCCGGTCGAGTCGCTCCAGTTCAGCGTCGATGCGGCCGAGCTGAGTTTGAAGCGTCCCTTCCTGCTGCAAGTGCTGCGCGATCTCCTGGAGCTTTCGCTCCAGAGCAGCGCAGCGTTCGCGAATCGTCCGGACCTCCCGGCCGCGCGTGTCGAACTCTTGGCGCAGGGCCGTCAGTTCGGTACGAAGATGTTCGATCTGACGCGCTCGGTCCTCCGGCGAGAGGGGGCGCAGGCACACCGGGCAGACGGCATCGAGTCGCTCGAGCTGTTCGAGCTGCGCGTTGAGTTCGGCCATCTTTGCCCGCAGTTGTTTGCCGATGGCTGTGAGATCGGCGTCCTGGGCGCGCAGCGAGGTCAGCTCGCTTTCGATAGCCGCTCGCTCGTCTCGGACAGTCGACAGGCGGGCAAGTTCTGTCTGGAGCTGCTGACGTTCCCGTTCGAGTTGCGCGCGCTGCCCCGCTTCCTTCCCGAGCTGATCGCGTTGACTCTCTAGCGAGCGGACCTCGGCGAGGATCTCGCGTTGACGAGCCTGGTAGGTTGCGTACGTCTCGAGGATCGCCTGCAGATCAGCGCTGCGCTGGCGCAGGGCCTGGAGCTGCGCTTCGAGATTGTCGCGCTCGGTCCGGAGCTGTTCGAGCCGTGCCAGCTCCGTGCGGAGTCGTTGCCGCTCAAGCTCGCGTTCCGTCCGGTGCGCGAGTTCGCTCGCTGCACGCTGGAGTTGCGCCTCGCGCGAGCGGATCTCGAGAAGCAGCTGCTGTTGGCGTGCTGTGTGTTCTGCCGTGAGCCGGCCGATTCGCTCACTGAGCTGTTGACGCTCGCTGCTGATGCGCAGCACCTCCTGAAGCTCCTGTTGGAGTCGCTGTCGTTCCGCTGCGCGCTCGCGGATTTCGTCCTCGCGGGCGAGCACCTCGCGATGGCCCCGTTCATCGGCAGCGAGTCGCTCCAGGACGGCGACGAGCTCGTCCCGCTCGGCCTGGAGTGCTTCTGCTCGGCGTCGCCGTTCATGGTAACGCTCGATTTCGAGGGTGAGACGGTGCACGCGTTCCTGCCAAGCGGCAACTCGTTCGCGCTGGTGCGCGAGCTCGTCGTGCTGCATTCGAGCCTTCTGCTCGAGCCAGGCGAGCTGCGAACGCAATTCCGGGATCCGGGCTGCACGCGCAGAGAGCATTTCGAGTTCGCGTTCGAGACGAAGTCGTTCCTCGCGCAGGCGACGCCCTTCCTCCCGGGCGAGTTCACGGTATCGTTCGTAGCGGTCGAGTTCCAGGAGTTCAGCGAGGATCTTCTTGCGTTCGCTCGGTGTCCGGCGCGTGAATTCGTCGGCTTTACCCTGCAAGAGAAAGACCGAGTTGACGAAAGTCGTGTAACTGATCCCGAGCAAGCGGTCGATTTCGCGCTGAACGGCCTGCTTGCTGCCGGTAGTGACTGGCTGCCACTCCTCACCGGTTCGCACGTGGAGCTCGAGGAGCGAGCGCGTTCGTCCACTCGCTGTATAACCGCGGACAACGCGGTACTCTCTTCCATCCAGCAAGAAGCAGAATTCGACTCGCGTCTCGCTTTCCCCGAGACTGACGAGATGCGGGTTGCTGGCGCGAGCTTGCTCCCAGAGTGCCCAGGTCATCGCATCGAGCAGCGCCGACTTTCCCGCCCCGTTCTCGCCCGAGAGGCACGCGAGGTGCAGGCCAGTGAAATCGACCTCCACCGGTTGACGGTAACACAAAAAACGCTGGAGGAAGAGACGAGTCGGGATCATGCGAGACCTTTCACCGTCGCGTCATGCTGAACCAGAGTATACTCAGACCGTACGATGCGGCCGCTTTGCCCGCGACGTCGATCTCGCATCGCCGGGTTTGCGGATGCGAGGTACTCGGCGTCGATGCGGAGGAAACAGAACTTCCCACGCCCGAGTTCGACGGGTTCGATCATGCGCCCAGTTATGGGTTGGTTCGGGTACGGGGTGGAGGGGCAGGAATGAGTCCGAAGCGTTCCAATCGTCAGGCCGGAGACACACGGAGCGAGAAGCGTCGGCAGCGAGCTGCGGTCGAGAGCGAGGTTGTCGAGGAAGCGATGCCGCAGACCGGTGAGGCGATCGCGGCAGAGCGGGCGCTGGAACCGGTCGAGGGTGAAATCGTCGAAGCGGAGCCACTGCTCAGTGACGAGGAGCTGGAAGATCTCTTCCGGAACGATCCGTCCCTGGCCAGCGATCCGCTGCGGCTCTATCTGCGCGAGATCGCCGAGGCGCCCTTGTTGACTCCGGAGGAGGAGGTCGAGCTGGCGAAACGGATCAAAGAAGGCGATGCCGAGGCGTTGCAGCGTTTCGTCCGCTCGAACTTGCGACTCGTCGTGAGTATCGCCAAGCGGTACGTCGGTCGAGGCCTCTCCCTCTTGGACCTGATCCAGGAGGGAAATATCGGGCTCATGCGCGCGGTCGAAAAGTTCGACTGGCGGCGCGGGTACCGGTTCAGCACCTATGCGACCTGGTGGATCCGCCAGGCGATCACGCGAGCGATCGCTGACCAGGGACGGACGATCCGCTTGCCCGTACACATGACCGACTCGATCACCCGCTACCACCGCACGATGACGCAGCTCGCGCAAGAGCTCGGCCGCCAACCGACACCGGAAGAGATCGCCGAAGCGATGAGCGTCCAGCCGGAGAAGATCGCGCAGATCGTGCGAGCAGCGCAGCGAGCGGTTTCGCTGGACCAACCATTGAGCGACGAGGACGAAACGAGCCTCGGTGACCTCATCGCTGATGAGTTGACGCAATCCCCAGAAGAACTAGCTGAAGAATCGCTGATGCGGCGCGATATCGCTGAAGTCCTCGAGATGCTCTCTCCGCGCGAGCGACTGGTTCTCCAGCTCCGTTACGGCCTGTCGGACGGCGAGCCACGAACGCTGGCCGAAGTTGGTGATCTCCTCGGCATCAGCCGCGAACGCGTCCGGCAGATCGAGAACGAAGCGTTGCGCAAGCTGCGTCGCATCACCCGCGAGCGACTGGCTGAGTATTACGCCGGAATCTGAGCTGAAAACCGAAAAGGCGAAGCCCGCCCGCAGAGGGCGGGGCAGGGGTCGCGCGATAACGGAACGGATCAGGCGTGCCGATGTCCGTTCGTCGAGATCACGGTAACCAGGTGAGGGGTGAGTACCCACTCGATCAGCGCCATTCGGAGCGGCACGCCGTTCCGGGCCTGGCGGAAGTAGGCAGCACGTGGATCGGTGTCCACCTCGGGATCGATCTCGCCGACGCGCGGGAGCGGATGCAGGACGATGGCGTGTCGCGGCAGTGCCCGCATCAGTCGCTGGTCGACGACATAACGGCCGCAGGCTGCAGCATATTCGTCAGGATCGCTGAAGCGCTCGCGCTGGATACGCGTCTGGTACAGCACATCGACCTCAGGAGCGATCGCCACGAGATCGTCCGCTTCCTCGACCTCGAGACCAGCTGACCGCAGTTCCTCGACGAGAAGCGGGTCCATGCGTGTCACCGGTGGGGCGACGAGGTAGATCTTCGTGCCGACTGTCTGGGTCAAGAGACGGGCGAGCGAGCGAGCGGCGCGGCCGAAGCGGAGATCCCCCACGAGCGCGACGGTGAGCCCGTCGATGCGGCCGCACTCCCGCCAGATGGTGTACAGGTCGATCAAGGCTTGCGTCGGATGCTCGTTCGCCCCGTCACCCGCGTTGATGACGGGAACGTCGGTTACCGCGGCTGCTCGAGCCACCGATCCTGCCACCGGATGGCGGATGACGAGTAGATCTGCGTAACCCGCCACGACACGAGCGGTGTCTTCGATCGATTCGCCTTTGGCGGCGGAGGAGGTTGACGCAGCGTATTCCGCCGAGATCACCGAGCCACCGAGACGGGTCATCGCAGCCTCGAAGCTCAGGCGCGTGCGGGTGCTCGGCTCGTAGAAGAGCGTAGCCATGATCGCACCCCGGGCGACTGGAGCGATTTCCCGCGGTGGAAGAGCGGCGAACTCGTCGGCCCGGTGGAAGAGCTGAAGGAGGAACTGCCGGTCGAACTGCGTGACGCTGAGCACGTGCTTCACGTCGGGTCTCACGCGCAACCCCCTTCTCGACAGACCGATTCGGCGCGCACGCACATGTGCTCGCAAACTGGTTTTCCGCTCGGGGAGGTTGCCTGTTCGGAGGAACCCATAGCAGATGATACCCCACATCGCGTGTCCGTGCAAGGAGCACCGGAGGCCGTTGCCGCATCCGTACGCGGGTCGGACGTCTGCGTGGTAACGTGACGGCAGCACGTGACGATCGCCTCCATTTACCGGTACAATCGCGCCGAGTGACAGGGCTCCAGAGCAGCGTCTGCCATGCCGATACATGGGGCGAGAAGGACGCCGATGAGCGCGAGCGATGCATACGACGGCTGGGGATCGGGCGTGATTCGAGCGCTGCACATCGCGACTATTCGTGGCGTGGTGGTGCGTGTGCATCCGACGCTGCTCTTCATCGTTCCCTGGGTACTCTGGCACTGGGGAGATCGGAGTGTCGATCCACTGCGCGGAGCGCTCTTCGGGGTTTTCGTCCTGATCGCTGTGTTCGTGAGCGTGGCCGCACATGAGCTGGCGCATGCGCTGGTTGCCCATCGTTACGGTCTGGCTGTGCGCGACATCACCTTGCTGCCGATCGGCGGTTTGACCCGCATCGAGCAGGGGCCACTGCCTCCCCGCCGCGAGGCAGCGATCGCGCTGGCAGGCCCCGTGCTCAACGCGCTCCTGGCACTGGGCTTGTTGCCGTTCGTGGCCAGCATGCTGATGCTGCGCGATCTCACCACGCTGGAGAAGATCGCGGGGTTGCTGTCCGAGACGAGCATGACCAGCCTGTTGGCCTTCACCATGATCAGTAACCTCATGTTGGCGCTGCTCAACCTGCTCCCTGCTTTCCCGATGGATGGCGGGCGGGTGCTGCGGGCCTGGCTCTCCACCGTCTCCGAGCGTTCGCGGGCGACGCGCATCTCCGTTGCGGCAGGCTATGCTGTCGCACTCCTGTCGCTGTTCCTCGGTGTGTGGTTGCGTGATGTGACCCTACCTATCGCTGGCGTGTTCCTAGCAGCCGCCGCCTTTATGGAGCAGCGGACGCTCAACCTGGAGCAGGCGATGCAGCGGCTGCCGGTGGGACAGTTCGCTGTTTGGGACGGTGGAGGGGTCCTGCCGCATGAACCGCTCGCGCATGCATTACAGGGCGGCCCGCGCGACGTGGCGGTCGTCGAAGGCGGGGTGGTCGTCGGTATGCTGTGGCGCGAGACGGTCTTGCGGCATGCCCATATCGCGCACCTCTTGCGGGTGCGTGATGTCATGGACCGAACGTTCGTCTCGGTCAGTCCTGAAACGTCGGTCTACGAGGCGCACCGGCGGATGTTGGCCAGCGGCCATCCAGCCGTGCCGGTTGTCGATACGGGGAACCGGTACCGCGGCGTCTTTACGAGCGACCGGCTGGCGCACGTGTACCGCTACGTGCAGGCGCCACGTCGGGCACCGACACCCTGGGTACTGGTGGCCCGGGCCCTGGGCTTGCTCGGTCGGTAACTCAGGTGGAGACGTGACAGAGTGAACAAGGGGTAGTGCGGTGAGTGGCGGGCGACCGTTCGATCCCTGGTTCGAGGGCGTACCGTGGCGTGAGTTCGTCGAGCAGTTCTTCGGGACGCCCGTGCAGCGACCGGGTCCGACAGTCAGCGGTATCGGTGTGCCGGTCGATGTCGCTGAGAAGGATGATGCGTACATCGTGTATGCAGTGATCCCTGGCGTCGATCCGGCAGCCGTCGATCTCCAGGTCGAAGATGACCGTCTCGTGCTACGGGGCGAGGTCGAAGAGCCCACGATCGAGGGACAGTGGGTGAGCCGGGAACGACGGTACGGACGCTTTCAACGGACGGTCGTTCTGCCGGGTCTCGTCGATCCTGAAGGAGCTGAGGCACGCTACGAACGTGGTGTCCTTATCGTCCGCCTTCCGAAGGCGTCGCGAGCGCGGGCACGTCGCATCCCGGTGCGCGGTGGCTAGTCGAGCGCTTGCTCGATCGTCTCTTCTGACCACATCCCGATCGCTCGGTACCGTGCCCAGCGGAAGCGCCGCAGGGATTCCGGCCCGTGTTCCTGCCAGATGCGCTGGAGTTCTGTGAGATGCCGCTGGAGGACGGATCCGACGCGGCGAATAACGCCGGATGCGTCGAGGTGCGCCGGTACCGGTTCCGGAATGACCTCATCGGCGATGCCGAAGCGATGAAGGTCTTCCGCGGTGATGCGCATCGTTTCGGCAGCTTCCGGCGCGCGGCCAGCATCGCGCCAGAGGATGGCAGCACAGGCCTCCGGGGAGGCGACCGCGAAAATCGCGTTTTCCAGCATGAGTAACCGGTCGCAGACGGCGAGTGCCAGTGCTCCTCCGCTCCCGCCCTCGCCGATAACGACGCCGACTGTCGGGACGCGGACACCGAGCAAGGTGCGCAAACAGGAACTGATCGCCCAGGCCTGGCCGCGTTCCTCCGATTCGAGTCCGGGATCGGCTGCCGGCGTGTCGATGAACGTGACCACCGGGAGTCTGAATTTCTCGGCGAGCTGCAGGATCCGAATTGCCTTGCGATACCCTTCTGGCTTCGGCATGCCGAAGTTTCGCTTAACGTTCTCGGCAGTGCTCGCACCCTTTTGGTGGCCGATCACGACGACTGGTTCTGCCCCGAAGCGCCCGATCGCTGCGACGATAGCCGGATCGTCGCGGTAGAGCCGGTCGCCGTGAAGCTCGCGCGGTTCATCGAGTAACTCCGCGATGTAATCCAGGGTGTGGGGGCGCGCGAGATGTCGAGCGAGTTGCACGCGCTCCCAGGCAGTCCGTGTCGTCATCCTTTCGACTCCTGTCGGTGCGCTGGCACGGTCGGCATGTTGCTGTGGAGGCCTGTCAACAACTGGACGAAGTAGGCGAGTTCTTCGCGGAGGCGATGGCGCGGAACGATAGCATCGATCATGCCGTGTTCGAGGAGAAATTCCGCGCTCTGGAAGCCGGCCGGGAGCTTCTGCCGGGTCACCTGTTCGATGACGCGTGGGCCGGCGAAGCCGATCATCGCGCCTGGCTCGGCGAGGATGAGATCGGCGATCGTGGCGAAGCTTGCCGTCACGCCCCCGTAGCACGGATCGACCAGAACGGCGATGAAGGGAAGCCGCGCTTCGGACAGCATCTCGACGGCGACGATGGTCTTCGGCAGCTGGAACAGCGAGTAGACCCCTTCGTGCATACGGGCGCCGCCGGAACTGGCGAAGACGATGAGCGGTTGTCCTTGCTCGACCGCTCGCTCGGCAGCACGCGCGAATTTTTCCCCGAAGACCGAACCCATGCTGGCGCCCAGGAATCCGAACTCGCAGACCGCGAGAGCGACCCGCACACCTCGAATGGTCGCTGAACCGGTTACGAGCGCCTCGCGTTCTCCTGAACGCTGGTACGCCTCACGGATCTTCTCCGAGTACGGTTCCCCGAGAGCAACGAAGCCGAGCGGATCGGCGGCGACAAGGTTCGCATCCCACTCGACGAAACTTCCAGGATCCGCAGTCAAGGCGATCCGTTGACGCGCGGTGAGACGTGCATGATAGTTGCACCGTGGGCAAACGGACAGATTGCGCTCGAATTCGCGGGCGTAGACGAGTTCACGGCAGCGTGGGCATTTCAGCCAGAGGCCGTCGGGGACGACTGGCCCGAAAAACTCTCGTTCGTCACTCGTCGTATTGCGTCTACGTAGGCGGGGTCGCACGCTGGCTCCTCTCGGTACGCCTGCCTGAAAGGCTATGATACACAGGGAAACGGTCAAGTACGGGCGGGGGAGCACGATGAGCGATGTCGCCGTCATGATCCTGGCGGGTGGTCAGGGAGAACGACTCTCCATCCTCTCGCGCCAGCGTGCCAAGCCCGCCGTTCCATTCGGCGGCAAATATCGGATCATCGATTTCGCGTTGAGCAACTGTGTGAATTCCGGCCTGTACGACGTTGCCGTGCTTACGCAGTACCGGCCGCACTCGTTGAACGAGCATATCGGCCATGGTCGCCCCTGGGATCTCGATCGGGAACGGAGCGGTGGCGTGGTCATTCTCCAGCCGTACCTCGGCCGCTCGACCTCGGGGTGGTATCGCGGTACAGCAGATGCGGTTTATCATAACCTCTTCTATATCACTCGTCGCCCGTACCGTGACGTGCTGATCCTCGCTGGAGACCACGTCTATGCGATGGACTATCGACCGATGATTGCCTGGCACCGGGAGCGAGATGCTGCGGTGACGATCGCGGTGCAGCCGGTACCGTGGAACGAGGCGTCGCGCTTCGGAGTCTTGGTCACGGACGAAGACGGGTGGGTCATCGACTTCGAGGAAAAACCCGAACGTCCGCGGTCGAATCTCGCATCGATGGGCATCTATCTCTTTCGCCGCGAGGTGTTGTTGGATCTCTTCACGCGAGAGCATCCCGGTGCACCGGAGTTCATCGATTTCGGACGCGACGTCATTCCGTATGTGATCCGGACGGATAAGGTCGCGACGTACCGCTTCGACGGGTACTGGCAGGATGTCGGCACGATCCAATCATATTGGGAAGCCAACATGGCCTTGCTCGAGGATGAACCCAAGCTGAACCTCTACGACCCGAACTGGCGGATCCACACGCGCAGCGAGGAACGACCGCCCGCGAAAATCCTCGAGGGTGCGCAGATCGTCCGAAGTTTGATCTCGCACGGCTGCATCATCCACCGGGCAACGGTGATCCGCTCCGTCCTTTCGCCAGGAGTGGTCGTCGAAGACGGTGCAGTGGTCCGCGACTCGATCGTCATGACCGACTCGGTCATCGGTCGGGGGGCGGTCGTGGACCGCTGCATCATCGACAAGCACGTCCGAATCGGCGCGGACGCGTACCTCGGTTGGGGTGACGACAATACACCGAACTGGTTGGAGCCGACACGCTTGAACACTGGCATCACGCTCGTGGGTCGGAACGCGGTCGTTCCTCCAGGTGTCCGCGTTGGGAGAAACGTCCTGATCGGCCCTGACGTCAAAGAAAGCGATTTCCCAGGGAGCTTCATTCCCAGTGGAGAAACCGTCAACCCGCTGGCGACCGTGGTATGGTCGTGAGCTGTAAACCGGGATGCCCCACGGGTTCGGGGCGAGCGTGTCGGTGGGCGAGTCAGTGTGAAGCTGTCTGATGGTGACGAGCATGGGTGGTCGGCCGCTCTCGTTCGCAGGAGCAGAACAGTCTCTTTTCTCATTTCGGTGGGGAAGGTCAGCGTCTCGTCGACGCAACCGTCTCGGGTACTCGCCGGGTATCGCACGTTCGTGCTGAGCTGGGCAGTGACCAGCGGCGAGTCACGACGATGGCGGAGCTGTAAGGAGGAGAGCAACATGCCGTGTTCCCATGATGGTGTACCGAGCAGTGTCGAGCAGCGTTCGATCGTTTGGCTCCCCGATGCTGTCGGTGCACTGGACCCGGATACGCAGCGTGCGTTCTTCGATCTGTACGATCTTGATGTCACGGTCGGTGAACTCGTCCTGCCGGAGCACATGCGGACGTGGGTCGAGCGTTACTTCGGTTCGACGGAAGCGGTCGTCCGCCAGCGGATCGTCAAGGTCACGAATCGTTGGACGCTGGATGCCACGCTCTTCAATGAACTCCGGGCCAGGCGTCCCTTGGAGGCCCGTATACCGGCGGAACTTGCCGACGAGCTGGCTCGGACGGCACCCGATCCGTTCTGCGAGCCAGAATACAACACGCCGGAGGACGTGTTCGGGCGGATCCGTGGTCGCCATGTGATTACGGCCAGCAATATCGCGAAGTATGATGGGCTGCACGGTGTCATTGTCTTTCGTGAACACGATCCGCTGGCATTCGACGGCGAGCTCGTGCGAGAAATGGTGGCCGTCGCGCAGGAGTGGTTCGCGCGCGCGCATGCCGTTGACCGGAGTGCGGTCTATCCACTGTTCATGTGGAACTGCCTCTGGAAAAGCGGCGCCTCGATCCCCCACGGACACGCACAGGTCAGTTTGACCCGGCGCATGCACTACGGAAAGGTCGAGCGCGAGCGGCGAGCAGCGATCGCGTACCGGCAACAGACCGGGAGGGGGTATTTCGACGATATCTTCTGTGTCCACGAGCAGCTCGGGCTCGGGCGGCAGGTCAATAGTGTGCGCGTGTATGCGCATCTCACTCCGCTCAAGGAAAAGGAAACAGTGCTCCTAGCGCCTGCGTTCGATGAGGATCTGGCGCGCGCCATGGGTCAGGTGGTGCGCTGTCTAGTGGACGAACTGAACGTGACCTCATTCAACCTGGTGGCCTGGTTGCCGCCGCTGGTGGCGACTCCGGAAGACTGGTCCGACATGCCGGTGGTCGTGCGGGTGGTCGACCGCGGCGATCCGCTCTCGCGCACCTCGGATTTCGGTGCGATGGAACTGTATGCAGCCAGTGTTGTCGCGAGCGATCCGTTCCGTGTCGCAGACGTCCTCTGGCGGTGCCTCACGCAGTGAGGCGAGCGCCTGCACGTGACGAACTCGCGCGCCTCGGCGCGGTGGCGGAGGGAACTGTATCGACGCTGGAGAGCGCTGAAGCTCGTCCGTCGGTGAAACTCAGGGGACGGATTCCCGAAAGGACAGGAGTGATTGACTGCGGTGCACGACACAGTACAATGGTGCCGTTCACGGAATGTCGGATGGGTACGAACGGCCAGATCATGCCATTGTTCGAGATGACGAACGAGCGAGGAGGTGAGGCAGATGCCGGAGTTCGTGCGTAAGCAGGATGCGATCGGTGCGACGCGTGAGGAGGGGACCGCGATGGACGAGGTGCGTGCCTTGGAATCAGCAGCCCGGTCGGGGCAGCTCAGCCGGCGCGAGGTGCTCAAACGTGCAGCGGCGCTCGGTCTGAGCGCGCCGGTGATTGCGTCGCTCCTGGCGGCCTGCGCGCGCGGGGAGGCGACTCCGACCCCTGCACCGGCGGCGCAGACGCCCGCTGCGCGGACGCCGGCTGCGGGGGCGAGCCCGACACCGGCGGGTGGTGCGTCGCCGACTGCTGCACCGGCTGGGCGCCGCGGTGAGGGTGGACTGGTCAAGTTGCTCTGGTGGCAGGCGCCGACGATCTTGAACCCGCACTTCTCGCAGGGAACCAAAGACTTCGACGGATCGCGTATCGTGTTGGAGCCGCTCGCTGACGTGAACGACAAGGGTGAGCTGGTGCCGATCCTGGCTGCCGAGATCCCTTCGGTCGAAAACGGTGGTGTGAGCAAGGACGCCAAGACCGTCACGTGGAAACTGAAGCGCGATGTCAAATGGTCGGATGGCCAGCCGTTCACCTCGAAGGACGTGAAGTTCACCTATGAGTTCGTGATCGACGAAAAGGCAGCCACGACGACGATGGGGAATTATCAGGTCATCGAGTCGGTCGAGACCCCGGACGACTACACGGTCGTGATTCACTTCAAGAATCCGAACCCTGCCTGGATGAATGTGTTCGTCGGGCCGTACGGCATGATCCTGCCGGAGCATGTGTTGCGCGACTACATGGGTGAGAAGGCGCGCAATGCGCCGTTCAACCTCAACCCGGTCGGCACCGGCCCGTACAAGGTGAAGGAGTTCCGGCCCGGTGACGTCGTCGTCTACGAGATGAACGAGAACTACCGGGAGCCGGACAAGCCGTACTTCGCCCAGGTCGAGATGAAGGGTGGCGGTGACGCGACGACGGCTGCCCGAGCAGTCTTGCAGACCGGCGAAGTCGACTATGCCTGGAACCTGCAGGTCGAGGCGCAGGTGCTCGATCAGTTGGAAAAGACGGGGGTCGGTGTCGTCGAAGTGATCCAAGGTGTCAACGTCGAGCGGATCCTCGTCAACATGACCGACCCGCGGAAGGAGGTCGACGGCGAGCGCTCGAAGCTCGGAGTGCCGCATCCGTGGCAATCGGATCTCAAGGTACGGCAAGCCTATGCGTTGGCCTGCCGGCGAGACGTAATCGCGAACACCTTGTACGGTCGAGCGGGTCAAGCGACGGCGAACATCCTCGTGGCACCGGAGCGCTTCGTCTCGAAGAACACGTCGTGGAAGTTCGACCTCGACGAAGCCGCACGGCTCCTCGATGAAGCCGGTTGGACGAAGGGGCCGGATGGCGTGCGGCAGAAGGACGGCGTCCGGATGGAAATCATCTATCAGACGACGGTCAACCCGGTGCGTCAGAAGACGCAGGAGATCATCAAGAGCGCGTTCGAGCAACTCGGCATCAAGGTCGAACTCAAGTCGATCGATGCTTCGGTCTTCTTCTCGTCGGATCCGGGCAATCCGGACACCGCTGCGCACTTTTATGCGGACATCGAGATGTTCACCAACGGTCCAACCTCGGTCTATCCAGTCGACTACATGATTTCCTGGTATGGGAAGCCGGACAATATCGCGCAGAAAGCCAACAACTGGTCGGGGAACAACTACGAGCGCTGGCAGAACGACGAATACGACAAGGCGTATGAGCAGGCACTCGTCGAGCTCGATCCCCAGAAGCAGGCCGAACTCTTCATCAAGATGAACGATCTCGTGGTCAACAACGTGGTTGTGATTCCGCTGGTGCACCGGCACAGCGTGAGCGGTCGTGCCAAGAATCTGACGGGTCTCGAATTGTCGCGCTGGACGGACGAAACGTGGAACATCGCCAACTGGCGGCGATCGAGCTAGCAGGTCTGCAGCGGGGGCGGAGGAGTTCCTCCGCCCCTGCACCGTGCGGCATGGGGTGAGGAGCGCGGGGGATGACGCAGTATCTGATCCGGCGGATTCTCATCTCGATTCCCACGTTGATCGCGATCAGCATCGTGATTTTCACGATCCTGGCGCTGGCGCCAGGCGATCCACTCGCGGAGTTCGCGATGAATCCGGCCGTGCCACCGGAGGTGCGGCAACGGATCCGGCAGAGCATGGGGCTCGACGACCCGATTCCCGTACGCTACGTGAAGTGGGCCTCGTCGATGCTGCGCGGTGACTTTGGCTATTCGTTCCGGTCCAAGTCGCCGGTGATCGATCTCATCCGTCAGCGTCTTCCGACCACGCTGTACGTCATCGGAACGGCCTACCTGCTCTCAGTCCTCATCGCCATCCCGGTGGGCGTTCTTTCGGCGATCCGACAGTATTCAATCTTCGACAATATCGCGACGACCCTGGCCTTCATCGGGTTCTCGTTACCGACGTTTGTGACCGGTATTTTGTTTATCCTCATTTTCAGCGTGAAGCTCGGCTGGTTGCCGATGATCTACCGCACGACAATCGAGACGGAGGGGCTGGCTGGGCTCTGGGAGAAGATCAAGCAAGCACTGATGCCGATCATGGTACTGGCGTTGTTCGAGACGGCAGCCCTGGCGCGCTACACGCGGGCCGCGATGCTGGAGACGATCCATCAGGATTACGTGCGCACGGCGCGAGCGAAGGGGCTGAGCGAACGGGCGGTGATCTTGCGCCATGCGCTGCGCAACGCCCTCATCCCGGTCGTGACCATTGTCGCGCTGAGCATTCCGGGTATCTTCACTGGAGCAGTAATCACCGAGCAGATCTTCCGGGTTCCGGGCATGGGATCGCTGTTGATCAGCGCGATCCGGGATAACGACACACCGGTGATCATGGCGATTACGATCATCTTCTCGGCGCTCGTCGTGCTGTTCAATTTGATCGCCGATATCCTGTACGGTGTCCTCGACCCGCGGATCAAATACGAGTGAGGGCCGGCAGCGCCTCGACGGGGGTGAACGATGTCGGAGATGACGGAGCAGCGCCGGACAGCGGTGCCAGCCCAGGTGGGAACCCGAGAGGCCGTGCTGCTGCCGCAGCGCAAACCACGTTCGCTGTGGAGCGATGCTTGGCGGCAGTTCCGCCATCATCGGTTGGCAGTAGCCGGGAGTTTCGTGCTCATCTTCATGGTTCTCGCGACGCTGATCGGGCCATTCCTCTGGCCGATTCCGTGGAACCATTTCGACATGGCTGAAGCCCTGCAAGGGCCCTCGCTCGAGCACCCGTTCGGGACGACCGATCTCGGCCACGATATTTTTGCGCGTATCCTGTGGGGTGGGCGCATCTCGATCGCCGTCGGGGTGGTCGCGATGCTGGTTGCGGTCGTGCTGGGTACGCTCATCGGGGCGATTGCCGGGTACTTCGGTGGTATCCTCGATTCGCTCCTGATGCGCATTACCGATATGTTCATCTCGATTCCGAGTTTGCCGCTCCTCTTGCTCATCACCTACTTGTTTCAGGATCGTATGAAAGCGATCTTCGGGATCGAGCTGGGGATGTTCTTGCTCATCGTCCTCGTGATCGGCGGTCTCAACTGGATGCCGGTCGCGCGCCTCGTGCGGGCGTCGTTCCTCTCGCTCAAGCAAAAGGAATTCGTGGAAGCTGCGCACTGCATCGGTGTCGGAACTGGCGGTATCATCTTCCGGCACATTCTGCCGAACACGCTCAGTCCGGTGATCGTCGCTGCGACATTGGGCGTTGCCCAGGCGATCATTACGGAGTCGGCACTCTCGTTCCTCGGTCTGGGGTTCCCACCCGACATCCCGACGTGGGGGCGCATGCTGTACGATGGAATCAATTGGATCGAGTTCGCGCCGTGGATGGTCCTCTTCCCCGGCGGAGCGATCTTCCTGACCGTCTTGAGCATCAACTATGTCGGTGACGGCCTGCGGGATGCACTCGATCCACGGCGCATGTTTGCCGTTTGAGGAGCGTGGCTGTGGGAGGCGAGGGAGACTCCGAGCGATCGTCGGCGCTGGTCGTAGGCCTGTCGGAGATCTCTTTGCGTTGCGACCGCTGCGGCGCGACGATCGCAGCGGACCGTTCACCGGGACGCTGCGGCTGTGGAGGTCTGTACGAGGTCGTCTACGCCCGACCGCAGGCGATCGATCTCCAGACGTTCGATCGACGGCTCGGTAGCTGGCAGGCACTCGACCGGAGCGGTGTGTGGCGGTACCGGGAGTTCTTGCCGCCCCTCCCCTCGGAGCGGATCGTGACTCGGCCGGAGGGGAATACGAATCTGTATTCCCACCCGGCATTATCGGCGTGGACGGGTTGTGCTGAGCTGCTCGTCAAGCACGAGGGAGAGAACCCGACCGGTTCCTTCAAAGATCGGGGCATGACCGTCGCCATCTCCCATGCCCGGGCAGTCGGTGCCCGGATCGTGGCCTGTGCCTCGACCGGGAACACCTCGGCGTCGGTCGCCGCTTACGCTGCACTGGCCGGACTGGCGAGTGTGGTTTTCCTCCCGGCCGGCAAGATCGCTGCCGGCAAGCTCGGGCAGGCGATCGCGTACGGTGCGCGCATCGTTCAAGTCGAGGGCGATTTCGACGCGGCAATGCAACTCGTGCAGGCGGCGAGCAGCGAGCTCGATCTCTATTTGCTGAACTCGGTCAATCCTTTTCGGATCGAAGGTCAGAAGACGATCGTCTTCGAATTGCTGCACCAGCTCGCCTGGGAGCCTCCCGACTGGATCGTGCTGCCCGGCGGGAACCTGGGAAATACAGCGGCGTTCGGTGCGGCGCTGGAGCAGCTCGTGCGGTGGGGAGTCCTCGCGCGTGTGCCGCGCCTCGCCGTCATTCAGGCTGAGGGAGCCGCACCGTTCTATGCAGCGTATCGGAGCGGCTTCCGCGAGATGCATCCGGTCCGTGCGGAGACAGTCGCTACCGCGATTCGGATCGGGAATCCGGTGAGCTATGAGCGGGCCAGGCGGTCCATCGAGTTCACGCGTGGCGTGGTGGAGATCGTTTCGGACGACGAGATCCTGGATGCCAAGGCGGTTGTCGATCGGGCAGGCATCGGCTGTGAGCCCGCCTCGGCAGCATCCATTGCTGGTGTCCGTAAACTCGTCGCCCAGGGGGTGATTCGTCCTGGCGAGCGAGTCGTCGCGATTCTCACCGGTCATGTGTTGAAGGATCCAGATGCGATCATCGCCTATCATTTGGCTGCTTCTGAACGGCCCTTCATGAATCGCCCAGTCACGATAGCGCCGTCGCTCGCGGCGTTGCGAGAGGTACTCGCGCATGGACATTGAGGTACAGGTACCAGCTTCGAGTGCCAACCTGGGTCCTGGCTTCGATGTTCTGGCGATCGCGCTCGGTTGGTACCTACGTGTTCGCTACCGGGCTTCCGGTGAGGGCGACCTGCGTATCGTCGATGGGCCGGATCTGCGGGGAGGACCCAATCTCGTTCTCGAAGCGATGCGGATCTACGCGCAGGAATGCGGGGTACGACTTCCCGGTGGTACGCTGGCCATCGCATCGGAGATACCGGTGGCGCGAGGCCTTGGCAGTTCCGCGGCGGCTGTCGTCGCGGGGCTGGTGCTGGCGAATGAGCTCTGTGGAAGACCGGTCGGTCGAGGCGAACTCTTTCGGCTCGCCTGTGCGATCGAAGGACATGGCGACAACGTGGGCGCGGCGCTCTACGGGGGGGCGGTGCTGGCAGTCGACGGTGCGGACGGACCGTTAGTGGTCTCGATACCGATTCGGGCGCAGCTCGCAGCGGTGCTGCTCGTTCCGGAGTCGCTCGGCTATACCACCGACGCCCGCTCGGTGTTGCCACGGCGGATCCGGCGTATGACAGCCGTTCGCACGGCGGCGCGAACGGCGCTGGTGGTGCTTGCGCTCACGACCGGGCAGCCGGAATTACTGGCAACGGCGATGGAGGACGAACTGCATCAGCCGTACCGGGCGGTGCTCTATCCGCACCTGGAAGAAACCATCGCCGTCGCTCGTGAGGCTGGGGCCTACGGTGCCGCGTTGAGCGGTGCCGGACCGGCTGTCGTCGCGCTGGTGCATCCGGATCGCGTGGAGGACGTGCGGCATGCGTTCGACCGGTTGATCGCCCGACGCGGTTACGCTGCCCAGGCAGTCGTGTTGCCGATCGACGAAACAGGAGCACGGGTCGAGCGACGCACGGCCGAATCGTTGGGGCGCTTACCAGAGCGTGCCAGAGGGCTCGAGTAGCGACGAAGCAGCTCGCTCCCGCACCGCTCGGTGCCCATTGCGCCAGCTGGTAGCGATCGTTCAGCCACGACGGGAGCCGGGAACGCTCGTCTCTTGCGGGCCTGAGCGAGGGGCGACGCCAGTGCTCCGGTTGCGGGTCAGTTCGGAGGATATCGACGCTGGCTCGGCGGAGGACGACGGAACGGTTTCGCAGCGTTCCAGTGTACAATAATTCCGAGTCGTGAGCGAAGCGAGCGCGGGGCCCGTCGCGGGAGGTGGGAACGGAGGTGCGCCATGGAGTTCGGGACGTTCCTCCTGATGCTGGCCTTGAGCTACGGTTTCGGTGTGCTGTGGTACGACCTCCTTCCTGGGCGTCTCCCGGAGAAGGTCTGGCGAGTGGCAGCGTATCCGTTCCTCGGTATATGGATCGCGGAACAATTGCCCGCGTTCGGCCCGTCCTTCGGCGGGCTTCATCTCGTCCATGCCGTGGTCGGTTCGCTGGTCGCGGTGATCGTCGATTGGGTGATCAACCAGGCACGGCGACCGGCGGTGGTGCAGCAATTCGAAGCTCGGACAGCTTGATGCGTCGCTGAGCGCGACGGGTCTCGCCAGCTCGAGCCCCAGAACGACAGTCTGGGGCTCGTCTGGTATACTGGCCACGCTTGCGGCAGGAGTGCCGCGCGTCGTGTGCTGTGCCTTTCTGCGCTGTCGCCCACCGGGTGAGGCAACGGCCCGGAGTTGGGATGCAGCGCGAACCCGTGGAAAGGAGGAATCCGTTGCCGCGTTATGAGCCTGAGCCGCGGAAATATGAACTCATGGTTTTGTTGCGTCCGGATCTTGCGGATGACCGGCTGGAAGCAGCGATCGAGCGGATCCGCACCATGATTGCCGATCAGGGTGGAACCGTGACCTTCGAAAAGCGCGATACGCCGTGGGGGCGGCGCCGCCTGGCGTATCCGATCATGAAGTTCCAGGAAGCCTTCTATGTGCTCTTCCAGCTGGTTTGCCCGCCGTCCAAGGCGCGAGAGATCGAACGGGAGCTTCGCCTCAACGACCAGGTGTTGCGACACCTGATGGTGCGTCTGGAAGTGTGAGTCGCGCAGCTCGAGAACCGGAGTCCCGGAGGGTACGATGTCACGGGGACTGAATCGCATCGAACTCATCGGAAACGTCGGCCGCGACCCCGAAATGCGCTACACGCCGTCCGGGGCTCCGGTCACGCAGTTCCGCCTCGCGGTCAATTCGTTCCGCCGGGGCGGCGAAGCTGGCCACCCGGTCGAGGAGACCGACTGGTTTACCGTGGTCTGCTGGAACCGGCTGGCTGAATTCGCAGACCAGTACATCCGGAAGGGCACGAAGGTCTACGTGGCGGGGCGGCTGCGGGTGCGGCGCTTCACTGGGAACGACGGTACGGAGCGGACCGCCGTCGAGGTGATCGCTCGCGAGGTGCTGTTGCTCAGTCCACGACCGGCCGATGTGCCGGCACCGACGGAACTGCCGGCTGATGAGGAAGCGCCGTCAGCGGAATTGCCCCCGGACCTCTCGTTCGACGACGATCCATGGAACGATCAGGTACCGTTCTGATCCACGGTGAGGAGTGAGGAAGCGATGACGGAGGAACTGCAGCCGACAGGTGTTGCGGACAACGGTGCAGCGGAGGCGTCCGAGACGCAGCAGGAGCAGGCTGCCGAAGCGTCTCGACCTACTCGAGCGACCACACGCTACTACCCACGCAAGAAGGTCTGCGCCTTCTGTATGGACGGTATCAAGGAGATCGACTACAAGGATTTCGGGCGCCTGCGTCGCTATCTGTCGCCACAGGCGAAGATCGAGCCGCGCCGTTCGACCGGTACGTGCGCGAAGCATCAGCGGCAGTTGGCACGGGCGATCAAGCGAGCGCGTCACCTCGCTCTCCTGCCGTTCGTGCCGGAGCGATGAGCGGTTCCTGCCCGGTTCCTCTGAGCAGGGGCGCTCGATCGCGGAGCAGCGAGGTGGCACATGCTGGAGCGGATCAGGCGGTGGCTGCCTGGTCAGCGTGAGGTGGCGCAAGCTGGGGTGCGTTCGCGACGCGTTCCACGGCGTGAGCGCGAGCGTGTCCGGGAACGGGCAGCTCTCATCGGTGTCGCCACGATACTGGCGATCGTCGCGCTGCTGCTGAGCGGTGGCGCGGTGTATCAGTACTGGTATCTCCCACGTCAGGTCATCGTGGAGGTCAATAGCGAGCCTATCACGCGCGGTGACTACTGGAAGATGCGCAAGCTCGAGCTGCTCAACCAGATCAGTCAATACCAGCAGTTGGCGAACCTGACGACGGGACAGCAGAGTGCCCAGTACCAGCAGCTCGCTGACCAGGCACGGGAACAGCTGCAGACAGTCGAAGAAGATCCGATCAACCAGCCGACCGTCGAGCAGATGGTCGATGATCTCATCGTGGTGCAGCGCATGGGCCAGCTCGGGCTCTCGATCGATCGCAGCGAGCTCGAGGAGTACACGCTGAGCCTCTTCAGCAGCGTTCCCATTCTCACGCCGACACCGACTCTGGGAGTCGATCCGACAGCGGCAGCGTGGGCGACCGCGACGGCGGCCATCACGCCGACTCCATCTCCCACACCGACCCCAGAACCCGGGGTGACGCCGACGCCGAGTCCAACAGCAACACCGACGCCGTCGGTGACGCCGACTGCGACGCCGACGGTACCGCCTGAGGAAGCGCGGGCGACGGCGACAGCGCTGATGGGCGAGTATCACGATACCGTGCTCGACCAGGCTGGGCTGTCGCTGGAGGACTTCAAACGGCTGGTTGTACGTCCCCTCTTGGCACGGGAGAAGGTTCAGCGCGCTCTGGAAGAGCAGATACCACTCCGCGGTGAGCAGATCCACGCACGTCACATTCTGTTGGCAACGCGCGAGGCGGCTGAGCAGGCACTGGCAGATATACAGAACGGTGCGGACTTTGCAACGGTCGCAAAGGAGCGATCGATCGATAGCGACACTGCGCCGAATGGCGGTGATCTGGGTTGGCTGCCGCGTGGGTACATGCCTCCAGAGTTCGATGCAGTGGCCTTTTCCCTGCAACCTGGGGAAATCGGCGGACCGGTGCAGACGATTTACGGGTGGCACGTGATCCAAGTGCTGGAGCGCGATGCAGATCGGCCGATCAGCCTGCGAATGCTGGAAGCCTTACGGTCGCGTGCCTTCCAGCAGTGGCTGGAGGAGCAGCGTCGTACGTCGACGATCGAATGGCATCTGGGTTTGACGCCGGTACCGACGCCAGCGACGCAGCCGTTCGTCGCGCCACCGGACGCGCCGCCGACACCGACTCCAACACCCACGCCGACTCCGACGCCGGGGGCTGAGGAGACGCCGGTGGTGACGCCTACGCCCTAAGGGGCGATGGACATGAGCGACGAACGAACGTGTTTAGGGAGGCAACCAGGATGCGCGCGCCGCCGACGATTCATTTCCGCGCGCGAGCTGCCCCTTCAGCCGGTGGGCTCATTGGACTCGGTCTCTTCCTTGGGCTCGGGGCAACGGCGGTTCTCGCCGTGCTCGGTCTCGTCGGGTTAACGCGCTCCAGTCTTCCCTCCTTCGCACTCTGGCTCACGTTTCTCGTATGCGGTGCGGCGGCGGTCGGCGTCGGTTACCTCCTCCTGGCGTACTTTTCCATCGGGTACGACATTACCGATGAGACGATACGTATCCGCTGGGCGAACCATGTCGAAGAAATTCCATTGGACCGTCTGAGCTACGCCGGGCCAGCGTCACCGTTGCTCGGTCAGGTACGCCAGCTTTGGCAGCCGTTCTGGCCCGGGTACTACGTGGGGTGGATACGCGCGCCGTTCGGTCGCGTGCGGGTGATCGCGACACAACCGACAAGCCGTCAGCTACTGCTTTCGACGGATACTCGTCATTGGGCGATTTCTCCAGCGCAACCGGTGCTCTTCCTGGAACAGATCGCTGCGGCACGGCGCCGGCGTGAGCGTGGTGCTGCGCACGCTGAGATCGCGGGCCGGGAGCAGCTCGCGGCTGCTGGCTGGACCGCCGCCTTCCGAACAGTTGGGGAAGTCGCAGCGCCTGGATACGGACAGTCTCGTCCACTCCGTCCAGCCTTTCTGCGTGATCGAGTAGCACTCGGATTGCTCGCTGCCTCGGGACTGTTGCTCCTCGGGCTGGTCGCCTATCTGGTCGGGCGATACGAGGCACTCCCGGAAACACTGGTTCTGCACTGGAATGCCTCAGGGCTGCCCGATCGAATCGGAACGCGACGCGATCTCTGGTTACTGCCGTTCGTTGCGCTCATCGTCACGGTCGCGAATGTGGCGCTGGCTCTGTTGGCCGAGCAGCTCGAGGCGTTCGCGGCACGCCTCATCCTCGGTGGAACCGTTATCGTGCTCGTTCTCACGTGGGTCGCTCTGCTGGCGATAACGCTCTGATCCGATGCGCGGGAGGCCATCGTGGCGAACGCGATTACGGTCGGGCGAGTGGTTCTTCTCTTCGTGGGCATTGGCTTGCTGTATACCAGCGAGCGATGGTCACTGGTTCTGGCATGGATCCTGCTGCTCATCGTGTTCGTTGGCGATGCGCTCGACGGGATCGTGGCACGTCGCCGCGGAGCGACGACCGTGTTCGGAGCGGTCTTCGACATCGCGGGGGACCGGGTGGTCGAAAACGCGCTCTGGATCGTCTTCGCCGATCTCGGGCTGATCGGAGTGTGGGCGCCGCTCCTCGTGATGACGCGAGGCTTTCTGGTCGATGGTCTGCGAAGCGTTGCCCTGCAAGCGGGGCGAACGCCGTTCGGCGAGCGCACGATGGCGCGGACGCGTCTCACGCGGTTCCTGACCGCCTCGCGAACGATGCGCGCGCTCTATGGTGTAGCCAAGCTGGCAGCCTTTCTCTTCCTGGCGACCCTCGTGGCGGAGCAGCGAGCAGGGTTCCCGGTGGTGGGCTGGCTGGTCCGTGAGCCCATGCTTGCTGGGATCGGTTGGTTGGCTGTGTACGCGACACTGGTGCTCACGGTCGTGCGAGGGCTACCGGTGCTGGTCGATGCCTGGCCGTACTTAGGATGGCGCACGGAGCCGGTTGGGGACGCGGTATCGGACTCTTCGGCGCGATGAGGAGACGTTCACGGTTCGTTCTGCTTGTCGGTCACGGGCTGGTCGCGTGCGGCCAGCTGCTCGCTGACCTGGCCGGTACTGCTGCCTACTGGTTCTTTCCGCGCTACCGACGAGCGTTGGCGAGCAATCTGGCCCGGGTTCTGGGGAAGCCAGCCGATGCACCGGTAGTTCGTCGGGCGGTGGAGCAGGCGTTTCGCGCGAGCGCCCGGAATTTTCTCGCGCTGGCCTGGTTGCGGGTTGCCGGACGCTTCTGGTCACCGCCACTGGAGATCACGGGAGTAGAAGGTCTGTCCGCTGACGGTGGCGGACCGGTCGTCGTCGTTTCGGCCCATCTTGGCCCGTTCGATGTCGTCGCTGCGCTCCTCGGGCGACGTGGCCGGGCGTTCCTCGTGGTTGCCGAGCCGATGCGTCCAGGCTGGTTGGATCGTGCGGTGCGCTGGTTACGCGGACACCGCGGTGTGACGCTGGTGCCGCCGTCTCCGGCCGGTCTGCGGAGGGTGGTCCGGGCGCTCCAGGCCGGGGTCCCGGTTGTGTTCCTCCTCGATCGGAGGAGTCAGCGGAATGGCCGTTGCGTTCGCTTCTTCGGTAAACCGGTTACCCTTTCCGATGCCCCTGTACGTCTGGCTCGCCGCTTCGGGTGCCCGCTGGTTTTTGCCTTCACTGTCCGTGAACGACATGGCTATCGTCTCCGATTCGAGGAGCTGATCCGGCCGGGCCATGCGCAGAACGCGCGCTCGGACGAGTTCGAGCAACTCATTGCCAGTCTCGAGCGGGCGATCCGCTCGGCTCCGGATCAGTGGCTGGTTTTTCGTCCGCTTTGGTCCGCTGAGGCGACCGCCTGACGGGACTTCCTTGGTGCATGGCGCGGGCGCGCGACCGGCTCGGCCCAGAGGTCGTACGGCTCGGCGTGCACG
>Ga0066871_100031_pt1 | contig 127638 bp, 121 predicted proteins | sample CeladaPassage60B_FD_62209 | JGI IMG/M metagenome (GOLD analysis project Ga0066871, IMG submission 62209) | Cellulose-adapted microbial communities from the Joint BioEnergy Institute, USA - Passage3 60B | ecosystem: Engineered > Bioreactor > Continuous culture > Unclassified | place: USA...
CGTGCGGGGTGCTGTTTATCATGTTGCGAGAAAGGAGAATACGATGTACGATACGGTCCGTGACCGGCTCATCCATCTTCACCACTGCCGCGGAGCAGGATGGAAGACGATCCACGATTTGCTTGAGGTTGACCCGACATTGTCCGCTCCATTTTCTTTACCTCCCGCTGTTCTCCGTTCGCTCGTTCCACTCTCCGACGCTCAATGGGCTGCTTTTTTTCATGATTTGCATTCTATCGACGTGAAAAATGTGGTAAAAACATATAAGGAGCGGGGCATTCGCATCATCACCATGTTCGATCTAGACTATCCCCCGCTGCTTAAGCATATATACGATCCGCCGTGGGTGCTGTATGCGAAAGGAAATATTGCCTTACTTCAAGAAACAAAGTTGATTAGCATCGTCGGCACGAGACGTCCGACAAAAGAAGGAATCGAAGCGCTCGAAAAACTTGTGCCGCCGCTTGTGGCTGCCGGTTGGACGATTGTGAGCGGGCTTGCCTTTGGTATTGACGTTTGCGCCCACCAACTCGCCGTTAGTTATGGCGGAACGACGATCGCAGTCATCGCTGGCGGACTTGACCACATTTATCCGAAAGAACACCGCTCCTTCGCCCAGCAGCTTATGAACGAGCAGCTCGTCGTCGCCGAACATCCGCCGGCAACGAAACCACAAGCGTGGCAGTTTCCGGCGCGCAACCGCATCATTAGCGGGCTGTCGCTTGGCACGCTCGTTGTGCAGGCAAAAATGAAAAGCGGTTCGCTCATTACAGCGTCGTATGCGCTTGAACAAGGACGGGAAGTGTTTGCCGTCCCTGGCTCGATCAACTTGGCGGAGGCTGCCGGACCGAATACGCTCATTCAACACGGAGCAAAACTAGTGCAGGAGGCAGCGGACATTATCGCTGAATTCCCGTACGTATAATGATCATGTTTGACAAATACGGCAATAATCATTAATAATAATGAAGATTTCAATTTACTTCCTAGGGGTGGAAGATGGATGTCAGACTACTTGGTTATCGTCGAATCGCCAACGAAAGCGAAGACGATCGAACGATACTTAGGGAAAAAATATACGGTCAAAGCTTCGATGGGCCACGTTCGCGATTTGCCAAAAAGCCAAATGGGCGTTGACATAAATGACGGCTATACGCCGAAATATATTACGATCCGCGGCAAAGGCCAAGTGATTAAAGAGTTGAAAACGGCAGCCAAAAAGGCGAAAAAAGTGTTTCTCGCTGCCGACCCGGACCGTGAAGGGGAAGCAATCGCCTGGCATTTGGCCAACATGCTCGATCTCGATATTCACTCTGATTGCCGCGTCGTCTTTCATGAGATTACAAAAGACGCCATTAAACAATCATTCCAGCAACCGCGCTCAATCAATATGAATCTCGTCGATGCCCAGCAAGCGCGGCGCGTGCTTGACCGTCTCGTCGGCTATAACATCAGCCCCCTCTTGTGGAAAAAAGTGAAAAAAGGGCTGAGTGCCGGCCGCGTCCAATCAGTCGCGCTGCGTCTCATTATCGATCGGGAAAAAGAAATCCGCCAATTTCAACCGGAAGAATATTGGACGATTCAAGCGAAATTTCAAAAAGGGAAAGAGGCGTTTGCCGCCTCGTTTTACGGCGTTGACGGGGAAAAGCTGGAATTAAAAACGGAAGCGGACGTAAAAGAAGTGCTCGCCCGTTTAAACGGGCGAGCGTTTACGGTGAAAACGGTGACAAAGCGCGAGCGCCGGCGCAGCCCGGTGCCACCGTTTACAACGTCATCGCTTCAGCAGGAAGCAGCGCGCAAGTTGAATTTCCGCACAAAAAAGACGATGATGGTCGCCCAGCAGCTGTACGAAGGGATTGATCTCGGCGGAGAAGGGACAGTCGGGTTGATAACGTATATGCGTACCGACTCGACGCGCATTGCCGAAACAGCGCAACAGGAAGCAGCGGCGTATATCGAAGCGACGTTCGGCGCCCAGTACGTCCATCAAGAAAAGCGGAAGGAAAAGAAAAGCACGAACGCCCAAGATGCTCACGAAGCCATTCGCCCGACCTCGGCATTTCGCGATCCGGATAAAGTGAAGCCATATTTGACGCGCGACCAGTTCCGGTTGTATAAACTCATTTGGGAACGGTTTATCGCCAGCCAAATGGCGGCGGCTGTACTGGACACGATGAGTGTTGAACTTGAAAATAATGGGGTGCTGTTCCGCGCCAGCGGTTCGAAGGTAAAGTTCCCAGGGTTTATGAAAGTATACATCGAGGGGACGGACGACCAAACGGAAGAACAAGATCGTCTGCTTCCTGATCTTGAGGAAGGAGAGGCGGTCGAAAGTGAAATGATCGAGCCGAAGCAGCATTTCACCCAGCCGCCGCCGCGCTATACAGAAGCGCGCCTTGTTAAAACGTTAGAAGAGCTCGGCATCGGCCGTCCGTCCACCTACGCGCCGACGCTTGATACGATTCAGAAACGCAACTACGTTGTTCTTGAAAACAAGCGGTTCGTCCCGACAGAGCTTGGTGAAATCGTCGTCGAGCTTATTTTAGAATTTTTTCCAGAAATTATTGATGTCGAGTTTACGGCTAAAATGGAAAAAGAGCTTGATGAAATAGAAGAAGGAAAAGTAGAGTGGATCAAGGTTGTGGATGAATTTTACCGCGAGTTTGAGAAGCGGCTAAAAGTGGCCGAAAAAGAAATGCGCGAAGTGGAAATTAAAGATGAGCCAGCCGGCATTGACTGCGACGTGTGCGGCAGTCCGATGGTGTACAAAATGGGTCGCTTTGGTAAATTTATCGCTTGCTCGAACTTTCCGGAATGCCGCCATACGAAACCGATTGTGAAAGAAATCGGCGTCAAATGCCCGAAATGCCATGAAGGGAATATTGTCGAGCGCAACAGCAAGCGAAAACGGGTGTTTTACGGCTGCGATCGCTTCCCGGAATGCGACTTTGTTTCGTGGGATAAACCGCTTGCGCGCCCGTGTCCAAAGTGCGGAGGGCTGCTTGTCGAGAAAAAGCTGAAAAAGGGTGTGCAAGTCCAATGCACGGCGTGCGACTATGAGGAACAACCAGAAGCTTGACCACGCATCGGATACAATTCAGAATTTTATAAAAAATAGTTGCGCGATGCAGAGTCATATGGTACGATGAAGGAGCCGTTGCGAGGTGAGGCGATGAAAAATGCGAAACTTGCGTTACAATTGTTCCTGGAATATTTACAAATCGAGAAAAATTATTCACAATATACTATTGTGTGCTACCGGCGCGACATTGAGCAGTTTCTCCAGTTCATGAACGAAGAAGGGATCGATGAGCTCAATGAAGTAGCCTACAGCGACGTTCGCTTATATTTGACGAAACTATACGGACAGCAGCTGGCCAGCCGTTCGGTCGCCCGTAAAATTTCCAGTTTGCGAAGCTTTTATAAGTTTTTGCTGCGTGAAGGATGGGCGGCCGAAAATCCGTTTGCACTTGCCGCGTTGCCGAAAAAAGAGCAAAAAATTCCCAACTTTTTATATCATGAGGAATTAGAAGCGCTGTTTCGTGTCAATGATGGAAATACAGCTGTCGGCCAGCGCAACGCAGCACTTCTTGAGCTGCTGTACGCGACTGGTGCACGGGTTAGTGAATGCTGTCACATTCGGCTGTCCGATCTTGATTTCGCTGCATCTACCGTGCTCATTCATGGAAAAGGAAATAAGCAGCGTTATGTTCCGTTTGGCCGTCCGGCTAGGGAGGCGCTTGAACGGTACATCGGTGGCGGACGCCGCGAGCTCGTAGGAAAGCTGCCGGCAGACCACCGCTATTTGTTTGTCAATGCCCGTGGCAATCCGCTTACGCCTCGGGGAGTGCGCTACATTTTGGATCGCATCGTCGAAACGGCGGCGCTGACGCAAAACATCAGCCCGCATGTGCTGCGCCATACGTTTGCGACCCATTTGCTCAACGAAGGAGCCGATCTCCGCTCCGTGCAAGAGCTGCTAGGCCATGCGCACTTATCATCAACGCAAGTGTATACCCATGTGACGAAAGATCGACTGCGGCGTATTTATTTGCAGGCGCATCCGCGTGCATAGCCTGCGGGCAAGGAGGGAAGAACCATGGACGGTTTTCATGCGACGACGATTTTCGCCATCCGTCATAATGGGGCGGCAGCGATGGCAGGCGATGGCCAAGTGACGTTCGGTAACGCAGTCGTCATGAAACATACCGCGAAGAAAGTGCGACGCCTGTTTCATGGCAAAGTGCTCGCCGGTTTTGCCGGCTCGGTCGCCGATGCGTTTACGCTGTTTGAGATGTTTGAAGGCAAGCTCGAACAATTCAACGGCAATTTGCCGCGTGCGGCCGTCGAGCTAGCGAAAGAGTGGCGGAGCAACAAAGTGTTGCGCCGCCTCGAGGCGATGTTGATTGTCATGGACGGGCAGCATTTATTGCTGGTTTCCGGTACTGGTGAAGTCATTGAGCCGGATGACGGCATGCTCGCCATCGGTTCAGGCGGCCATTACGCGCTCGCCGCTGGACGCGCCTTAAAGCAGTATGCCGGCGCCTCGATGACCGCCAAAGAGATTGCGAAAGCCGCGTTGGAGATTGCCGCTGACATTTGTGTCTATACGAACGGCCATATTATTGTCGAAGAGTTGTAAAAAAGGAGGAGGCCGAAGATGGCGGAAACACTGACTCCACGGCAAATTGTCGAGAGGCTCGATCAGTTTATTATCGGGCAAAAAGAGGCGAAAAAGGCGGTGGCGATTGCGCTCCGCAACCGGTATCGCCGCAGTTTGCTCGATGAAAAATTGCGTGATGAAGTGATGCCGAAAAACATCTTAATGATTGGTCCGACCGGGGTCGGGAAGACGGAGATCGCCCGTCGGCTAGCTAAACTTGTCGGCGCGCCGTTTATCAAAGTTGAGGCGACGAAATTTACCGAAGTCGGCTACGTTGGGCGAGACGTCGAATCGATGGTGCGCGATTTAGTGGAGACATCGGTTAGGCTCGTGAAAGAACGAAAAATGAGCGAGGTGAAAGACCGGGCTGAGCAGCAAGCGAATAAGCGGCTTGTCGAATTGCTCGTTCCCGGTAAGCAAAAGCAAACGATCAAAAACCCGCTCGAGCTCCTATTTGGCGGTCAAGCTAGCCAACCGGACAACGGCCATAGCCACGACGATGAACAGGTGGAGAAAAAGCGGCGCCAAGTCGCTTGGCAGCTAGCCAACGGCCAACTCGAAGATGAGATGGTGACGATTGAAATCGAGGAGCAGCCGCCCATGCTATTTGACTTTTTGCAAGGGGCGGGCATTGAGCAGATGGGTGTCAACATGCAAGATGCGTTAGGCAGCCTCATGCCGAAACGGCGTAAAAAGCGGCGCCTGAAGGTGAGCGAAGCGCGCAAGGTGCTCATCAATGAAGAAGCGCAAAAACTGATTGATATGGATGAAGTGACGCAAGAGGCAATCCGCCTTGCTGAGCAGTCCGGCATCATTTTTATTGACGAAATTGATAAAATCGCCCGCGGCAAAGAGGTGTCCGGTTCGGCCGACGTCTCTCGCGAAGGGGTGCAGCGCGATATTTTGCCGATCGTCGAAGGTTCAACCGTCATGACGAAATACGGGCCGGTCAAAACAGACCATATTTTATTTATCGCTGCCGGCGCGTTCCATATGGCGAAGCCATCGGATTTGATCCCTGAGCTGCAAGGTCGTTTTCCGATCCGTGTCGAACTGGCGAAACTTTCGGTTGACGATTTCGTAAGTATATTAGTCGAGCCGAATAACGCGCTCATTAAACAATATCAGGCACTTTTGGCGACGGAAGGTATAAATCTCGAATTTTCTGACGATGCTATTCGTAAGATCGCTGAAGTGGCGTTTGAAGTGAACCAGACGACCGACAATATCGGCGCGCGCCGGCTCCATACGATTTTAGAGAAGCTGCTCGAAGATTTGCTGTTTGAGGCGCCGGATATCGGGCTTAACCGAGTCGTCATCACACCGCAATACGTCGAACAAAAACTCGGCAACATTGTTAAAAACAAAGATTTAAGTGAGTTCATTTTATGAGGAGGAGATGGAAAAGATGAATTTGCTAGAGAAAACGCGAAAAATTAACGCCATGCTGCAAAAAGCAGCCGGGCGGCCGGTCAATTTCAAAGAAATGGCGGAAACGCTTTGCGACGTCATCGAAGCAAATGTGTTCGTTGTTAGCCGTCGCGGCAAACTGCTCGGATTTGCCATTAAACAATCGATTGAAAACGAGCGAATGAAACGGATGCTTGAGGAGCGGCAGTTTCCGGAAGAATATACGCGAAACTTGTTCAACATTACAGAAACGTCTCCTAACATCGATATTAATAGCGAATATACGGCATTTCCAGTGGAAAATCGTGACTTATTTAAAACAGGCTTGACGACGATCGTCCCGATCAACGGTGGGGGCGAACGGCTCGGCACGCTCATTTTGTCGCGCCTTGACCGCGAGTTTGATAACGACGACCTGATTTTGGCCGAATACGGAGCGACGGTTGTCGGCATGGAGATTTTGCGTGAAAAAGCAGAGGAAATCGAAGAGGAAGCACGCAGCAAGGCGGTCGTGCAAATGGCGATCAGCTCGCTTTCCTACAGCGAACTCGAGGCGATCGAACATATTTTTGAAGAGCTTGATGGAACGGAAGGGTTGCTTGTCGCCAGCAAAATCGCTGACCGTGTTGGCATCACCCGCTCGGTGATCGTCAATGCCCTGCGCAAACTTGAAAGCGCTGGAGTCATTGAATCGCGTTCGCTTGGCATGAAAGGGACGTACATTAAAGTGTTGAACGACAAGTTTTTAACTGAACTTGAAAAACTGAAATCAAACTAATCTAATAAGCCTTTGGCGCCCGCTAGGCATCTTTGCTTAGCGGGTGTTTTCTGTTTCTGGCGGTGTTTGCACACAACACTGATTCTATGGTCTTATCGTTGGTATAAAAATAGTACTAAGTTCCGTCTATACATTAGGTTTTTCTTCCCGTAAAATGAAATCTAGCAGAAATTGTCGAAAAATAGGATAAAAGAGGGGATTCCATTGTCGCTGTTTTCATCGACAATCCACTGGATTGAACAAGGACTCCGTTATGCGTCGCTCCGCCAGCAGGCGATTGCCGACAACATCGCCAATGTTGATACGCCGGGCTATAAGGCAAAAGACGTACGCTTTCAAGCCGAACTCAATCGGGCGCTTCAGCTTGAGGCCAAACGGACGAATCCGAACCATTTTCCATTTCGAAGCGAACAAAATGGAAAAATCATCGTGACGGCGAATGCGAATATAAGTTACAATCATAATAGCAACAGTGTCGATATTGATCAAGAAATGTCAAAATTAGCAGAAAACCAAATTTATTACAATGCGCTCATTGAGCAGTTAAACGGGAAATTCAATACGTTAAAAACAGTGATTAAAGGAGGAAAATAGTCCGTGTCTATGTTTCAAAGCTTAAACATCTCAGCCTCGGCCCTGACTGCTCAACGGTTGCGTATGGACGTGATTTCGTCCAACATCGCCAACGTCGATACGACGCGAGCGCGTTTGGTTAATGGGGAGTGGGAGCCGTATCGCCGCAAAGTTGTTGTTGTTGAACCGCGCGGCGAACAGTTTTCAAGTTATTTGCAGGCTGCTCTCGGCCGTACCGATGCGGTCGGCAGCGGGGTGCGGGTGCGTGAAATCGTCGACGATCCAGCACCGTTTAAGCTCTTGTACGATCCGGATCATCCGGATGCGGGGGACGATGGCTATGTTCGTTTGCCCAACGTTGATCCGCTCAAAGAAATGGTTGACTTGATCGGTGCCACGCGTTCCTATGAGGCGAACGTCACTGCGTTGAACGCCTCAAAAGGGATGTTGATGAAGGCGCTCGAAATAGGAAAATAGTACGTAAGGAGGATGCATCATGCTTGACGGAGTAAGTCGTGTTGGGCTGACACCGGTGTCCACCGTCCCGAACCCGGTAAAGCCAGCCGAGGTGCAAAAACAGTTTGCCGCCTTTTTAAAAGAGGCGCTCAACAACGTAAACGACAAACAAATTCAAGCGGACGCGCTAACGGAAAAACTCGTCCGCGGGGAGAACGTCCAATTGCATGATGTGATGATCGCCGCGCAAAAGGCGAGCGTTGCGCTGCAGCTGACGATTGAGATCCGCAACAAGGCGATTGAGGCGTATCAAGAAATGATGCGCATGCCGTTGTAGCATTCATAAGCTGCAATACATTACATATAGAGGCTGTCGTCATTGCCGGGCGATGGCAGCAAATGGTTGTATGGCTGGATGATCGGGGGAATTGTATGAACAGCAAATGGAAAGAGTGGTGGGGCCGCGCTCGTTCGTTTTGGCAAGAGCGGACGAAAAAACAGAAATGGCTCGCTATAGGCGGGATAGCGGTGGTTCTTTTTTCCATCGGCATCGGAGTGTTTTTCGCCACGAGGACGGAAATGGTGCCGCTATACAGTAATTTAACACCGCAAGAAGCTGGGCAAATTAAAGCGACGCTTGATGGACGCGGTGTTTCGGCAGAAGTGGCCGATGGCGGCACAACGATCAAAGTGCCGAAAGAGCAAGTCGATGCGCTGAAAGTGGAGCTAGCCGCCGAAGGCATTCCGAACAGCGGAGTCATCGATTATTCGTTTTTTGGCCAAAACGCGAGCTTCGGCATGACTGATAATGAGTTTAATATGGTAAAGCTGAAGGCGATGCAAACTGAACTCGCCAATTTAATGAAAACGATCGACGGCGTCGAGGATGCGAAAGTGATGATCAACCTTCCGCAGCCGAGCGTATTTGTTTCTGATGAAAAAGGGGAAGCCTCGGCTTCGATTGTGCTGAGAACGAAGCCAGGCTACCAGTTTAGCGACGAGCAAATTCGGGCGTTGTATCACCTCGTCGCCAAAAGTGTTCCCAACCTCTCTACAGATAATATCGTCATTATGAATCAGTTTTTTGAGTATTTTGACTTAAAAAATGATAGTGGAAATTCGACAGGGGCGACATTTGCTTCGCAGCAACAAATCAAAAAACAAATCGAACGCGATATCCAGCGTCAAGTGCAGCAAATGCTCGGCACGATGATGGGGCAGGACAAAGTCGTCGTTTCCGTCACGGCTGATGTCGACTTTACGCAAGAAAAACGGGAAGAAAATTTAGTCGCTCCTGTTGGTGAAGAGAACGACGAAGGAATCGCCGTCAGCGTCCAACGCATTAAAGAAACGTATGCGGGAAGCGGAGCGCCGCCGGGCGGCACTGCCGGGACAGGCACGAACGAAACGCCGGGCTACCAAGGAGCAAGCGGCGCAACGAACGGCAATTACGAGCGGACCGAAGAAACCATCAACAATGAAGTCAATAAAATAAAAAAACAAATTGTGGAAAGTCCGTATAAAATTCGTGACTTAGGCATTCAGGTGATGGTTGAGCCGCCCGACCCAGACGACCCGAACTCACTGACAACGGAGGCGGTCAATGATATTCAAAAAATATTAGGAACGATTGTCCGAACATCGATTGACAAAGGTGAAGCACAAACATTGACTGATGAAGACATTAACAGCCGCATTGTCGTCTCGGTACAAAAGTTTAACGGTAAGCCGACATTCACGGAACCGGATCCGGTTCGGCCGGCATGGTGGTGGTATGCGGCTGGCGCGGGAGCGTTATTGTTGATCGCTCTGCTGTTATTCTTCTGGCTGCGTCGCCGCGAAGACGAAGAAGAGGACGAAGAATTCGTATTCGCTCCGCCGCTTCCGGCAGAGCCGGAATTGCCAGAGCCGCCGGAGACGGAGGAGAGAATGCGCCGCCGTCAGCTTGAACGGCTGGCGAAAGAAAAGCCGGATGAGTTTGCCAAACTATTGAAAACGTGGCTATCAGAAGAGTAGGAGGAACGACGTATGGCAAAGCGCGAACGGAAAGGCGGGCTGTCGGGCAGACAAAAAGCGGCCATCCTGCTCATTTCCCTCGGCCCAGACGTGTCGGCCTCCGTCTATAAACATTTGTCGGAAGAAGAGATCGAAAAGCTGACGCTCGAAATTTCCAACGTCCGCCAAGTGACGGTCGAACAAAAAGAAGAGGTGCTCGAAGAGTTTCACCAGCTTGCTTTGGCGCAAGACTACATCGCGCAAGGAGGCATCGCCTACGCGAAAGAAGTGCTTGAAAAGGCGCTTGGTCCGGACAAAGCGATGCATATTATTAACCGACTGACATCAGCGCTCATGGTGCGGCCGTTTGATTTCGCCCGCAAGGCGGATCCGATGCAGCTGTTAAACTTTATTCAAAACGAACATCCACAAACGATCGCTCTTATTCTTTCGTATTTAGATCCGGAGCAGGCAGGACAAATTTTATCGGCCTTGCCGCAGGAGATGCAGGCGGACGTCGCTCGGCGCATTGCGCTGATGGATAGCACGTCGCCGGAAATTATTAGCGAAGTCGAGCAAATTCTTGAACGGCGGCTGTCGGCGACTGTTGTGCAAGACTACACACAAGCTGGCGGCATTGAGGCGGTCGTTGAAGTGTTAAACCAAGTTGACCGGAGCACGGAGCGGACGATATTGGACGCTTTGGAAATTCAAGACCCGGAACTGGCTGAAGAAATTAAAAAGCGGATGTTTGTCTTTGAAGATATCGTAACGCTTGATAACCGCGCCATTCAGCGGGTCATTCGCGAAGTGGACAACGACGATCTCATGCTGGCGCTGAAAGTAGCAAGCGATGAAGTGAAAGATATCGTCTTCCGCAACATGTCAACAAGAATGGCAGAGACGTTCAAAGAAGAGATGGAATATATGGGGCCGGTTCGACTGCGCGATGTTGAAGAAGCGCAGTCGCGCATCGTCGCGGTGATCCGCCGTCTCGAGGAGATAGGGGAAATCATCATCGCCCGCGGAGGAGGAGATGATATTATTGTCTAACGTCATTAAAGCACCCGCAGTGACAGCCCGTACTGGCAAAAAAACGATCGCCGTGCAGCGCTATGTTCTAGATGCTCCATCATCTGCAGCTGATCGGCAACAGGAATGGGAGGCGATCGCTGCTGCCAAAGAGGAGGTAGCTGAGCTTCGCCGTCAAGCGGAGCAATATTATGCGGCAGTGCGTGAGCAGTTGGCCCAAGAACAAGAGCAATGGCGACACGAGAAAGAGCGGCTCATGCAGGAAGCGCGCACCCAAGGATATGAAGATGGCTATGCCGCCGGGCGCGACGAGGCGCTAAGCGAGCACCGCGAGTGGATTGAACAAGCCCGCCGCGTAGCAGAACGGGCAAATGACGAGTTTTATGCTCGGCTCGAATCGGCCACTGATATGATGCTTGAGGTGGCGTTAAAAGCAGCCGAACGCATCATCGGAGTTACGCTCGAGAATGACCGAAACGCGTTTTTGCCGCTCGTGCGCCAAGTGCTGCAAGAAGTGCGCCGGCAAACGGAGGTCATCGTTTATGTGCACCCGCACTGTTATGAAGCGGTGATAGGTCAGCAGGAATTACTGAAGTCCGTTTTTCCGCATCACGTCGAATTATTTGTTTACCCCGACGATGCACTGCCGGAATACGGTTGCCTCGTCGAAACGCCGTTTGGGCGCATCGATGCCAGTGTAGATACGCAGCTTGAACAGCTGCGCGAGGCGCTCTACAGGCGGCTGAAGGAGGGAATGTCCGCTGAACTGGCAGGCGCTTCTTGATGAAATTGTCGTTGCTGATTTGTATAAACGGTTCGGCAAAGTATCGCGTGTCATCGGATTAATGACCGAATCGAAAGGACCGGAAAGCTCGATCGGCGACCTTTGCTACATTCACGAAACGAGCGGCGGTCGAAAAATCCCTGCGGAAGTCGTCGGCTTTCATGAGCAGCACGTCTTGCTTATGCCCTTTTCCTCTATGGCGCATATTGCCCCTGGTTGTCTTGTTGAAGCGACCGGCAAGCCGCTTGAAGTATACGTCGGCGATGCGCTCATCGGCACGGTTCTTGACCCGATCGGTCGACCGCTTGACGGAAGCGCGCTGCCGCTTGGGCTGAAGCCGGTATCGGTCGAACGTGATCCGCCCAACCCGCTCGCCCGGCCGCCGATTGCCGAACCGCTCGAAGTCGGCGTGCGCGTTATCGACAGCTTGCTGGCAGTCGGCAAGGGTCAGCGCGTTGGCATTTTTGCCGGCTCCGGTGTCGGCAAGAGCACGCTTATGGGAATGATCGCCCGCCGTACGTCGGCTGATGTAAACGTCATTGCCTTAATTGGCGAACGCGGCCGCGAAGTGCGTGAATTTTTGGAGCGTGATCTCGGTCCGGAAGGTTTGGCTCGTTCGGTTGTCGTCGTCGCCACTTCAGATCAGCCGGCGCTCATGCGCGTCAAAGGAGCGTACACTGCGACAGCAATTGCTGAATATTTCCGCGACCAAGGGGCGGATGTCATGTTGATGATGGACTCGGTCACCCGCGTTGCTATGGCGCAGCGGGAGATCGGCCTTGCTGTCGGCGAGCCTCCGACAACGAAAGGTTATACGCCGTCGGTATTCGCCTTGTTGCCGAAGTTGCTTGAGCGGGCGGGGACAAACGCTTCAGGCACGATCACCGCTTTTTATACGGTGCTTGTCGATGGCGATGATATGAATGAACCGATTGCCGATGCAGTACGCGGCATTTTGGACGGCCATTTTGTGCTCGAACGTCAGTTAGCCAATAAAGGGCAATACCCAGCGATTAATGTGCTCAAAAGCGTCAGCCGCGTCATGCCCCATATCATTAGTGCAGAGCACCGCGAAGCGGCAAATCGGGTCCGGCGTCTCCTTTCTACTTATATCGATTCGGAGGACTTGATTCAAATAGGAGCGTACAAACACGGATCTTCTCGAGAAATTGATGAGGCGATTCAATTTTATCCGCAAATTATGGCGTTTTGTCGTCAAGAGATTGACGAAAAAACGACGCGCGCCGAAAGCATTGATGCCCTTTTCCGCCTAGTGTCATCGCGGTTGTAGCTTTCGGGCGCTGAAAGGGTGAGCAGGCGTGACGCCAACATTTCGACTGCACAAAGTATTGACAATGAAAGAAAAAGAAAAAGAGAAGGCGCTCAGCGAGTACGAAGAGGCGGTTCGCCGGTTTGAACAAGCGGCCGAGGCGTTGTATAACTTGCTCAAGGAAAAAGAAAAATGCGAAGCGGAACGCGATGAACAGCTGCAGACAGGCTTATCGATCGGGGCGATCCGCCATATGTTGCAATATATCGGGAATTTACAGCGGGCCATCGACCATTATCAGCTCATCGTCATGCAAGCACGCGAGCAGATGCAGCGCCGGCAGCAGCGCCTGACCGAATTGAATATTGAAGTAAAAAAATATGAAAAAATGCGTGAGCGTGTGCAGCAGTGGATCGAGCAACGCGAGAAAGAGGCAGAAAGCCGCTTTCTCGACGAATTGGCTGTTCAACGCTTTGCACGGCAAGGGGAGTTATAGATGACAAGCAGCAAAGTCCAACAAGAAGAAAAGCCAAACCGATGGCAATGGGTTTTGTTCGTCATTGTCATCCCGAGTTTATTTGCCGCTTTCTTCCTCTTGTTAATCGTAAAGGTGGCTGGCATCGATGCGGCGGCAGAAACAAAACAATGGACGGCGAACGTGCCATTGATCTCTGAATGGATTGACTGGAAGAAGAAGGAGAGAGCACTAGAGAAAACGATCGCGGCACAGCAACAGACGATTGAACAGCAACAAGAGACGATTGCTAGGCAGAAAAAACAAATTAGACAGCTGCAAAACGAGCTGACTGTCAAAGAGCATGAAATCGCCCGGCTATCGGCGCCAGATGAGGAGCCAAACGAACAAGCCAATCACGCTGCCAAGCCAACTGTGACGGCGGACGATATTGCGGCTATGTATGGAGCGATGTCGGAGAAACAGGCGGCCGCCATTTTAGCCGAGCTGCCGAACCGTGAAGCGCTCGATGTGCTAAGTCGGCTTGACGGCGACAAAGCAGCCGCCATTTTGGAGCAAATGCCGATTGAACAGGCGGCGAACTTGCTTTCGTCGTTGAGTAAATGGGAAACGGGAGAGGAGGCGGTCGAATGAAGACGGTGATCGCAGCAAGCTTGTCGCGATCTATGAGCATTGAAGTGACGCCGCCGACGACAAAAAAGGAAACGGGAATGGCTGACGCATTCGCGGCGCTGCTCGCGAGCAAGCAGGCTGAAGCACAACCGGTTGAAACAGAGGAGGATCGACTGCCCTCTTTGTCGGAAAGCAAAACGGGAAGGATAGATGAGCAGGACGAATCAGCTGAGTTGCCCGTTTTGTCCATGCAAGTGGGGGGAACTTTTTCTGCTCAAAGTGTTGCACAAGGAAGCGACGATCGTTTGCTGGCGGGGATGAGTGAAAAAGGCCGGGGCATGCAAAGTGATGGCATGTTCGAAGAGTACGGCAAAGGCAAGCAGAGCGGCGGGGAGAGGGCAATGAACGCCGATTCCCAGCAGGCAGTCTGGTTCGCTCTGCAAGAGGAAGGGGCATCTCCTGCCCAAAGCATTGCACAAGGAAGCGACGGTCGTTTACTGACAGTGGTCAAGGGGGAAAAGGGACATAATGACTCTTTCATCGTTGCGGACGTAAAGGGCAGGGACATAAGAAACATGATGTTGCTGCTTGATCATGGAGAAACCCGACCGACCGCCGAGAGAATTGAAAACATACAATCTTCTGCGATCCAACGTTTGTTCCAAGCGGTTGATGATAGCAACGCACTGGACAGTGTGGGGCGACGAAACGGGTGGGCATATAGGAATCTCGGCGAAGAGGCTATAAGGCTAAACGGCGCAAACACATCAATCGAACCTTTCTTTCCACCGGTAGCTCAGAAAGCGGAGTACGAAGCAGCTCGTCTTGCGCCGCTCTCCGCTTCGTTTGCTCGTGAACAACGGTTTGGACCGCATAGAGAGAATCATTTTGTGCCGGACGGTCATATGACTTTTTCAGCAAACATAGCCTCACTGTTATCTGTTGACGCTAGTTCGGACAGTCAGGCAAGCAGAACAGAAGCCGGTAAAGGCAGCTCTCTTATTGATCAAGTCGCCCGTGCCTTGCGGTTGGGCCGATGGATGAAGCTTCCAGGTGGCGCGGCGCAGCTTGTCATTCGCCTCCATCCGGAACATCTCGGGACGGTTACAGTGAAAATGGTGCACGAAGGTGGTAAGCTCGCTGCCAAACTGCTTGTGGCGAACGAAGCGGTGAAAGAGCTGCTTCAAGCTCATCTACCGCAGCTCGCCCAGCTGCTCGATGCGAGTCACATCACCGTCGAAAAATGGACGGTTTGGACCGATTTTGAAGGTTCTTCCATGCCGCCGTATTCCGAGAAGCGCCAAGGCGGCCGTCAACATGGCGAATCACAGCAAGAACAAAGGCGGGAGCCATCGCCTTCTTCTCCGTTTGCATTAGACGGGATCGAGGCGGATGTATAGGAGGGGTGGAAATGGCAACGAACGCAATTGACTCAAATTTATGGTTGGCCAACGCTGTTCAGCCGGAACGAAAAACGGGAGATCAAATTTTAGGGAAAGACGATTTTTTAAAAATTTTGCTCGCCCAGTTGCAAAATCAAGACCCGCTCAACCCGATGGAAGATAGAGAGTTTATTGCGCAAATGGCGAGTTTTTCGTCGCTCGAGCAAATGATGAATATCGCCAATCTCATGCAGCAATGGATGCAAGCAAGTGGGCGTGACGCACTTTTGCGCTACAGCGAGTGGATCGGGAAAACGGTGCATTGGCAAGAGGATGATTCAACAATGAGCGCGGTCGTTCAATCGGTCATGCAAAAAGACGGAAAAATTGTCCTTGAGCTGAATAACGGAACGACGATTGCCGCTGATGTGGTGACAAAAGTCGAACAAAAAGGATAAAGGGGAGAGAAAATCGATGCTTCGTTCCATGTATTCCGGTATTGGTGCTATGCGCAATTTCCAAACGAAGTTGGATGTGATGGGCAACAATATTGCCAATGTCAATACATATGGATTTAAGAAAGGAAGAACGATTTTTCAAGATTTAATGAGTCAAACGATCTCTGGTGCGAGTGGGCCGAGCGCTGCGAGTGGTGGAACCAACCCGCGCCAAGTTGGTCTTGGCTCACAGCTTGCTGCTATTGATACGATTCATACGCAAGGCAGCTTGCAGACGACAGGGCGTGTTCTTGATTTGGCGATTTCCGGGGATGGGTTTTTCATTGTTGGTGATGCTAACGGCAACAATCAAATGTATACGCGAGCTGGAAACTTTTATCTTGATTCGGAAGGTTATATTGTGAATGCCAATGGTCTATATTTGCTTGGTGATGGAGGGCCACTGCAAATTGATCCCAATGCGAAAAGTTTGAGCATAGGGGCTGATGGCAATGTTACCATTGTGGACGATACAGGCAATTTACAACTTGTAGGGACAATTCAATTGGCGAAGTTCGCCAATCCGGATGGCTTGGAAAAGGAAGGGAATAACTTATTTCGTGAGACAGTGAACTCCGGCGATCCGCAGATAGGAGTGCCGGGAGCCAACGGAACCGGAAAACTCGTCTCCGGTGCTCTTGAAATGTCCAACGTCGACCTTGCTGAAGAATTTACTGAAATGATTGTTGCCCAACGCGGTTTCCAAGCGAATACGCGCATCATTACGACGTCGGATGAAATTTTGCAAGAGTTGGTCAACTTGAAAAAATAGAATAGGAGGGAGGGCGTTAGCGGTCTCCTAACGCCCGCTCACCGATGATTTCGTTAACGAAGCTCAACGGTAAACGGTTTATGATCAACGCGCTTTACATCGAGCAAATCGAAGCGTTTCCCGACACGACCGTGACGCTGACGAATGGGAAAAAGTTCGTCGTTCGCGAAACGGTTGAGCAAGTGGCGGCGCTCGCAAGCGAATTTTACCGGCAGATCGGCGTGTTTCGCTTACCAGAAGCAGGAGGATTGGACAGTGAAAGGGAATAAAGTAATCCAAACGATGGTCATTATGCTGGCGATCATCGCTTTAGCTGGCACCGTGGCGCTTGTGATGGTCATGAAAATGGCGGGTGGTGAAAAACAAGGGGAGCCAAGCGCTGATGAGCTCGCTGAAAGCTCCATCGACATCCCAGAAATGACGACGAATTTGGCTGATGGGCGTTATATTAAAATATCGTTTAAAATCCAGACCGACAGCGACAAAGGAAAAGAAGAGGCGGAGAAACGCGATTTTCAAATTAAAGATGTGATCATTGAGCGGCTTTCGGAAATGAAGGCAGCCGACTTTAAAGGCAAGGAAGGAATGACGGCACTGAAAGAGCGGCTCAAGCAAGACATTAACGCATTGATGCAGGAAGGGAAAGTGGAGAACGTCTACATTACCTCCTTTATCCTCCAGTAGCCTGCCATCTAGAGAGGGGAAGGTGACATGACAGCCGGGGAAGTATTGTCGCAAAGTGAAATTGACGCACTGCTTGCCGCGCTTTCTGCTGGGGAAATGAGTGCGGAAGAACTAAAAAAGGAAGAGGAAGGGCGGCGCGTCAAAACATATGATTTCCGGCGGGCGCTTCGATTTTCCAAAGACCAAATTCGCAGCTTGACGCGCATTCACGAAAACTTTGCCCGTCTGTTGACAACATTTTTTTCCGCCCAGCTGCGTACATATGTGCAAATCTCGGTCGCGTCGGCTGATCAAATTCCTTACGAAGAGTTCGTCCGTTCCATTCCAAAGATGACGATCATTAACGTTTTTGAAGTGCCGCCGCTAGACGGGCATGTGCTGCTTGAGGTGAACCCGAACATCGCGTACGCCATGCTCGATCGGGTGATGGGCGGACGCGGTGCAAGCATGGACAAAGTGGAGCATCTAACCGAAATTGAAACACGCATCATGTCGAGCCTGTTTGACAAAGCGTTTGCCCATTGGCGCGATGCGTGGGAGTCGGTAGCCGAGGTCGATCCGCTGTTCGTTGATTTTGAAGTCAATCCGCAATTTTTGCGCATGATCGCGCCGAACGATACGGTCGTCGTCATTTCACTCAACACGCAAATTGGCGAAGCGCGCGGCATGATGAACGTTTGTATTCCACACGTCGTTTTAGAGCCGATTATGCCGCGGCTATCGGTGCACTACTGGATGCAGGCGCAAAAAAAGGAACGTTCCCCTGAGGAAGCGGGACGAATTGAACGTCGCATCCGCGCAGCCCAATTGCCGATTGTCGCTGAGCTTGGCACAGCGGTCGTCACCGTCGGCGAATTTCTTCAGCTCGAGGTGGGAGACGTTATTCAGCTCAAGCAGTCGATTCATGAACCGCTTGTTGTCAAAATCGGCCATATCCCGAAATTTATCGGCCAGCCGGGGAAGCGGAACAAGAAGCTGGCGGTGCAAATTTTAGCGATGATCGAGGGGGGCGAAGAAAGTTATGATGAATGATGGAATGTTGTCGCAAGACGAAATCGATGCCTTATTGCGCGGAATGGACGATAGCGATCACGTTCCGGCGCTCCATGATATTTTCACCCCGCTCGAGCAGGATGCTATTGGGGAAATCGGCAATATTTCCTTCGGTAGTTCGGCGACGGCGCTGTCAACGTTATTGAACCAAAAAGTGGAAATTACGACACCGAGCGTGTCTGTCGTTGAGCGGAAACGGGTTGCTGACGAGTTTCCACGGCCGTATGTCGCCATCCAAGTCAACTATACCGAAGGGTTTCTCGGGACGAATTTGCTTGTCATAGAGCAACAAGATGCGGCCGTTATTGCTGATTTAATGCTTGGCGGTGACGGAACGACAGCTGACAGTTCGCTCGGCGAGATTCAGCTAAGCGCCGTTCAAGAGGCCATGAATCAAATGATGGGCTCAGCAGCAACATCGATGTCGACCATTTTTAACAAACGAGTTGATATTTCTCCGCCGACGCTCCATCTCCTTGATTTGACCGAAGGAAAAGGATTGGAATATTTGCCGGACGAGGATTTTTTCATTAAAGTGTCGTTCCGGCTGAAAATCGGGGCTTTAGTTGACTCGAACATTATGCAGCTGTTGCCCATCGATTTTGCCAAAGAGCTCGTCACCCATCTGCTCGGTTCGTCGGCGGAGGAGGCCGGAACATTAGAAAAAGAGGAAAACATTGACCCATCGTCCGCGGGCGCGGTGCCACGTGAAGAGCTACAACCGGCGCCTGCTTATGCCCATGCGAGCGATGGCGAGTTCTCCTCGGCTGCGAGCCGCTTCACAAATGAGCCGGTCGGGGGGCGTTCTAAGGAAGAAGAAAGCGTGGCTGAGCGACATATTCAAGCGGCTGATTTTGCCGAGTTTGACGATCCACCGCTTGCTGCAACGGAGGCGCGCAATTTAGAGCTGTTGTTTGATGTGCCTTTGCAAGTGACGGTCGAACTTGGGCGAACGAAGCGTTCAGTGCAAGAAATTTTGCAGCTGTCGGCCGGATCGATCATTGAACTCGATAAGCTGGCCGGCGAGCCGGTTGATATTTTTGTCAACAACAAGTTGATCGCCAAAGGCGAGGTTGTCGTGATCGACGAAAACTTCGGTGTGCGCATCACTGATATTGTCAGTCAAAACGATCGGTTAAAACGGCTAAAATAATAGTCATTATAGGAGGTAGGCGTACATGGCACGAATACTTGTCGTCGATGATGCTGCGTTTATGCGGATGATGATTAAAGACATTTTGACCAAAAACGGGCATGAGGTCGTTGCCGAAGCAGCTGACGGGCGGCAGGCGATCGAGAAATATAAAGAGACGCGCCCCGACATTGTGACGATGGACATTACGATGCCGGAGATGGATGGGATTACGGCGCTGAAAGAAATCAAAAAAATCGACAGCAACGCCAAAGTCATTATGTGCTCAGCGATGGGGCAACAGGCGATGGTGATTGACGCCATCCAAGCGGGGGCGAAAGATTTCGTTGTCAAGCCATTTCAGGCAGATCGCGTCATTGAAGCGATTAACAAAACGCTCGGATAAGCGATAAGAGGTGGATGGTATTGATGGCAATATGGCGATGGGCGGCAGCTTTGTTTATGACAGCTATTGTGTTGAGTGCATCGCCGGCATTGGCCGCCCAAAGCCCGACGGTTGCCGACTGCTTGCAGCAACCGGATGCGTGCGGGCCGTCAACGCCGGCCGGGCAACAGACACAATCGGCCAGTAAAACAGCTGATGCCGTTTCTGCTTCCGATGTGCTCCGGCTCATTGGAGCGACCGCCTTTGTTCTCATTCTTCTTTATGTGCTGCTGAAATGGCTTTCCCGCCGCCAGCCATTCGTTTCTGGTCAAAAAGGTGTCATCGAGCACCTTGGCGGGACGAGTGTTGGAACGAACCGTTCCGTCCAGCTCATTAAAGTCGGCAACCGGCTGCTTGTCATCGGCGTCGGCGATTCGATTCAACTATTGAGGGAAATTAGCGATGAAAACGAGATTAATGAGCTGCTGGCGCAACATAACGAACGGCTTGAACGGATGGCTGATTTCAGCCGCTTCCGCTTCCGGCTTCGTGAGTATTGGGCGGCAAAATCAAAATCGGAAGGGAGCACGGCTCCCTCGTTTTCGGCGCTGCTTGCCGAGGAAATGAAACAAATGGCCGAAAAGCGCAATGAGTGGCTAAAGCGGCTGAAAGAGGAAGGTACAGCGGGCGATGAATGAATTTGTCCATATGTTTAATTCAATGGCTCCCGAGCATGTGTCGACATCGGTGAAATTGCTGCTGTTGCTCACTGTCTTGTCGATTGCTCCTGGCATTTTAATTATGATGACGTGTTTTACACGCATTGTCATCGTTCTGTCGTTCGTGCGTACGTCGCTCGGCACGCAGCAAATGCCGCCGAACCAAGTGTTGATTGGGTTGGCGTTGTTTTTGACATTTTTCATTATGGCGCCAACATGGAAAGACATCAATGATCAGGCGTTGCAGCCGTTATTTGCCGAAAAAATTGATTTGGATGAGGCGTACGAACGTGCTGCCATTCCGCTTAAGCAGTTTATGAGCAAGCACACACGGCAGCAAGATTTGGCGCTGTTTTTATCATACAGCGGCGCTGAACAGCCGAAAACGGTCAACGACATCCCGTTGACTGCGCTCGTGCCAGCGTTTGCGATTAGCGAGCTGAAGACGGCGTTTCAAATGGGCTTTATGATTTTTATTCCGTTTTTAGTCATCGACATGATTGTCGCCAGCGTTTTAATGTCAATGGGGATGATGATGCTGCCGCCGGTGATGATTTCGCTGCCGTTTAAAATTTTGTTGTTTGTTCTTGTTGACGGCTGGTACTTAGTCGTCAAATCATTGTTGCAAAGTTTTCAATAAAGATAGGTGGCGTCCATGAGTGCCGATTTGATTATCCGCCTTGCTGAGCAAGGTGTCTATATTGTGTTGATTGTCTGTGGTCCGCTCTTGTTGCTGTCGCTTATTGTCGGTCTTGTCGTCAGCATTTTTCAAGCGGCGACGCAAATTCAAGAGCAGACGCTCACTTTTGTGCCGAAAATTATCGCTGTCTTGCTCGGGCTTGTGTTGTTCGGGCCGTGGATGCTCTCGAAAATGGTGTCATACGCCCATGATATTTTCAATAATTTGGCTTCGTTTATAGGCTGATCGATCATGGAACAATTATGGACTCACTTTCCGGCATTTTTGCTTATCTTTGCCCGCACCGCTTCTTTTTTTGCTGCGATGCCGCTTTTTTCGTACCGGACGGTGCCGGCTTCATATAAAATCGGGTTGGCGTTTTTTTTCAGTTGGATTTTGTTTTTGGCGGTGCCCAAACCGACACTGTCATTGAACGATGTGTATATGTTGCTTGTCTTCAAAGAGGTGCTCGTCGGGCTGGCGCTTGGGCTGCTTGCGGCAACCATTATGGCAGCGGTGCAAATTGCCGGTGGGTTGATTGACTTTCAAATCGGCTTTGCCATCGCCAATGTCATCGATCCGCAAACCGGGGCGCAAAGCCCGTTGTTAGGCCAGTATCTTCACTCGTTAGCACTCTTGCTTTTGCTGGCGCTTGACGGACACCATTTGCTGCTTGATGGCATGTTTTACAGCTATCAGTGGCTGCCGCTTGACGGGTGGCCGCATATTGCCGATGGGCGGGCTGTCGACTATGCTGTTCGCGCCTTCGCCGCGATGTTTGTCGTCGCCGTACAAATGGCTGCCCCGTTTGTCGGATCGCTCTTTTTAGTCGATGTGGCGCTTGGCATCATCGCTCGTGCAGTGCCGCAAATGAACATTTTTGCCGTTGGTTTTTCGCTCAAAACGGTGACGGCATTTTTGTTGTTGTTTGCAGCGATCGGAGGAATTTTGTTTTCCGCCCGTGAACTGTTTCAACTCATGTTTGCGTCGCTGCGCGAGTTTATGCGGTTGTTAGGAGGCGCGTAAGATGGGCTGCTGGCGGCTTGATTTGCAATTTTTTGCGGGAGAAAAAACGGAAAAGGCGACGCCGCGCAAACGGCAAGAAGTGCGGGAAAAAGGGCAGGTGGCAAAAAGCGGTGACGCGGTTGCCGCCGCCGTTTTGCTTGCTACGTTTCTTGCCTTGTTTTTGGCGGGGGCATACGAGCGCGATGGATTGCTGCGTTTGTTCACCCGCGCGCTGTCCGATTACGCGTCTGTCCCGCTGACGATCGATTCGCTTCATTTGCTGTTTCTCGACTGGCTCCGCCATGCGGCGTTCCTTTTGGCTCCGTTTTTTGCTGCCGCTGTGCTGGCGGCCGGACTGGCCAACTTTTTGCAAATCGGCGCCCTTTTTACCGTTGAACCGCTGAAAATGGATTGGAATCGGCTCAACCCGGTGAAAGGAATGAAGCGGTTCTTTTCGCTGCGCGCCATTGTCGAACTGTTGAAGTCGATGTTAAAAACTGGAATCATCGGCACAGTTGTCTTTACGCTGCTGTTTTTCGAACGAAACGAGCTACTGGCGCTTGTTTCCAAACCGCCGGGCGCCATGCTCGCTGTCATTGGCGGCTTGACGGTGAAAATGGGGCTGTATGCCGCGGCATCGCTCTTATTTTTAGCGTTGTTTGACTATTTGTACCAACGGTTTGAATTTGAAAAAAATATTCGCATGTCGAAGCAAGACATTAAAGACGAGTATAAAAAGACGGAAGGCGATCCACTTATTAAGTCACGCATCAAACAGAAACAGCGCGAAATGGCGATGAAACGGATGATGCAAGAAGTGCCGAACGCGGACGTTGTGATTACAAATCCGACCCATTATGCTGTCGCGCTCAAATATGAAGACGGAAAAATGGAAGCGCCGGTTGTCGTGGCGAAAGGGGCGGACTATGTCGCCCTAAGAATTAAGGAAATTGCCAAAGCGAACGGTGTCGTCACCGTCGAGAACCGTCCGCTCGCCCAAGCGCTTTACCGGCAGACGGAGGTCGGCGATATGATTCCAGAGGCGTTTTTTAAGGCAGTGGCGGAAATTTTGGCGTACGTTTACCGGCTCAAACGAAATGTGTAGCAGCAAGGAGAGAAAAACATGCAAGCGCAATGGAAAGATTTATCAGTTTTGCTTATGGTCGTGCTCATCGTTGCCATGCTCGTCATCCCGTTGCCGACATGGCTGCTCAGCATCTTGATCATCATCAATATTTCTCTCGCCTTACTTGTTTTGCTGACGGCGATGAACACGAAAGAACCGCTTGAATTTTCCATTTTTCCGTCATTGCTTTTAGTGCTGACTTTGTTTCGATTAGGATTGAACGTCTCAACAACCCGCGCGATTTTGAGTAAAGGAGAAGCGGGGGGAGTCGTCGAAACGTTCGGGACGTTCGTCGTCGGTGGCGATGTCGTCGTTGGATTTGTCGTATTCTTAATTTTGATCATCATTCAGTTTATCGTCATTACGAAGGGGGCCGAACGTGTCTCCGAAGTGGCGGCCCGCTTTACGCTCGATGCGATGCCGGGAAAACAAATGAGCATTGACGCCGATTTAAACGCCGGCATGATTTCGGAGCAGGAAGCGCGGCAGCGGCGGGAAAAGATTGCTCGAGAGGCCGACTTTTACGGTGCTATGGATGGGGCGAGCAAGTTCGTCAAAGGCGACGCCATCGCCGGGATGATTATCGTCATTATCAACATGTTATTTGGCATGATCATCGGCGTCGTTGGACAAGGGATGGAGATGGCCGAGGCGGCGAAACGTTACACATTATTGACGGTCGGTGACGGGATTGTAAGCCAAATTCCAGCGTTGTTGATTTCGACCGCGACCGGTATTATTGTCACCCGGGCGGCGTCCGACAGCAATTTAAGCGGCGATATTATGCGTCAGCTGTTTGCTTTTCCGAAAATGTTGTACGTCACTGCTGGAACGATTTTCTTGCTCGGCTTGCTTACACCGATTAGTGACGTATTGACGATGCCGATCGCTGGGCTGTTGGCGCTCGGCGGCTACCGGTTTGCTCGGGGACAACAGCACGAGGAAGCAGTCGGGGCCGAACCGGAAGAGGAAACGGCGGCGGACGAATTGAAAAGCCCGGAAAGCGTCATTCAACTGTTGCATGTCGACCCGATTGAGTTTGAGTTTGGTTATGCGCTCATTCCGCTTGCTGATGCGGCTCAAGGTGGAGATTTGCTCGACCGGATCGTCATGATCCGCCGCCAGCTTGCACTCGAGCTCGGCATCGTCGTCCCAGTTGTGCGCATTCGTGATAACATTCAGCTTCAGCCAAACGAATATCGGGTAAAAATTAAAGGTGAAGAAGTGGCGCGTGGCGAGCTGCTGCTAGACCATTATTTAGCGATGAGCCCTGGCGTCGACGATGGTTCGATCGACGGCATTGAAACGGTCGAGCCGGCGTTTGGCCTGCCGGCGAAGTGGATTTCTGAGGCGATGAAAGACCGCGCTGAAATGCTCGGTTATACGGTTGTTGACCCTCCATCGGTCGTCTCGACACATTTGACGGAAGTGCTTAAGTCCCACGCCCATGAATTGCTTGGCCGCCAAGAAACGAAGCAGCTGATCGATCATTTGAAAGAATCGTACCCAGTGCTTGTCGATGATGTGACCCCGAATCCGTTGTCGATCGGCGATGTTCAAAAAGTGCTTGCCAAGCTGTTGAAAGAGAAAGTGTCGATCCGCAACTTGCCGCTGATTTTTGAGGCGCTTGCTGATTTTGCCCGCCTGACCGGAGACACCGATTTGTTGACCGAATATGTCCGCCAAGCGCTGGCGCGGCAAATTACCGGGCAATACGCCGTGCCGGGCGAGCCGTTGCGGGTCATTACGTTATCCGGCAAAGTGGAAAAAATCATTGCTGATGCTGTGCAGCAAACAGAGCACGGCCGCTATTTGGCGCTTGATCCGACGCGGGCGCAGGCGTTCGTTGAGTCGGTGTCCCAAGCGCTTGACCGCTATCCGTTTGCCGGTCAAACGCCGATTTTGCTCTGTTCTCCGGCGGTGCGCATGTACGTCCGCCAGCTGACCGAGCGCCATTTTCCAACGATCCCGGTGCTGTCGTATAACGAGCTTGAAGCGGATGTCGAAGTCCAAAGTGTGGGGATGGTGGAAATGGAATGAAAGTGAAAAAATTTATCGCCCCGTCCATGAATGAAGCGATGAAAATGGTTCGCGCCGAGCTCGGTCGCGATGCGGTCATTTTACACTCGAAAGAGATCCGTACCGGCGGATTTTTCGGTCTGTTTGCGAAAAAGAAGATCGAAGTGTTAGCGGGCGTTGACCCTGATCCATTGCCGCCGCGTTCGCCGGATGTGGCAGCACCCACTAATGGGTCATTAGCAGCTGGGTGGGAAAAGGCAAATGACTTGCTTGCGGGAGAACTGCAGGAAATGAAAGCGCTCGTCCGTCAGTTGGCTAGCGGCTCGCCTTCGTTGGTGTTCCCCCCGCCGTTAGCTGAGGTGGAGCGACGGCTTGTGCGGCAAGGAATGGCGGAAAGTTACGTTCGCGAAGTGATGGACCGCTTACTTGAACGGTGGTACACCGACAAGGGGGAGCGCTCGGCGGCTGTCGTCTCTGAATGGGCGAAAGAGGCGGTGCGTGACATGTTGTCGTCGCTTCCGTTTGCCGAAGCTGCAAGGCAAAAAAAATATGTGATTTTGCTCGGCCCGACCGGGGTTGGAAAGACGACGACGCTTGCCAAAATGGCGGGGCGCGCTGTGCTTGAACAAGGAAAAAAAGTCGGTTTCATTACGACGGATACGTACCGAATTGCAGCCATCGATCAGTTGAAGACGTATGCGCACATTTTACATGCTCCGTTTGCAGTATGTTACAATGCCGATGATTTCCGGGCAGCGAAGCGAAACCTAGCCGATTGCGACCTCGTGTTTGTAGATACAGCCGGACGCAATTTCCGCAACCCAAAATATGTTGCTGAATTGCAGCAAACGATCGAGTTTGACAGCGAGACGGAAACGTTGCTTATGCTTGCCGCCACCGGAAAATATGACGACATGAAAGCTGTCTATGACCGCTTTTCCGGTCTTCCGCTCGATCGGCTAATCATCACCAAACTCGATGAGACCGACTCGTACGGAGCTGTATTCAACTTGCTGCTCGACAGCCGGCTTGGCGCCGCCTATTTTACGAACGGGCAAAACGTGCCGGACGACATGATGGAAGCATCGGCCGACCGGCTTGTTCAGCTGTTGTTTGGAGCGGAGCGATGGTGAAAGATCAAGCAGAACAGCTTCGTCTCAAGCTGAGCCGTCTCCGGCAGCAGCCGTCGCCGCGGACAATCGCGGTGACGAGCGGAAAAGGCGGGGTGGGCAAGTCGAACGTTTCGCTCAATTTCTCGCTGTCGCTTTCTAAGCTCGGGTTTCGCGTCTTGCTGCTCGATATGGACATCGGCATGGGCAACATCGATATTTTGCTCGGCGAGTCATCGTCGTTGGCATTGGCCGATTGGTTTTCGGCCCGACTGCCGCTCTCAGAGCTAGTAAAAAGCGGTCCGGAACATCTATCGTACATTGCCGGGGGAACGGGAGCGGCACAATGGCAGGGGCTTGATACGGCCAGCATCGACCGCTTTTTGACCGAACTGCAGGCCGTGGCGTCACAGTATGATTACCTCATCTTTGACATGGGGGCGGGGGCGTCAGGGGAACGGTTGTATTTTCTAAAGTCGGTTGACGACGTATTTGTGGTGACAACACCGGAGCCGACCGCCATGACCGACGCGTATGCCATGATGAAATATATGCACGCTGCCGGCAGCGAGGCGCCGTTTTCCGTCATTGTCAACCGCGCCGGCAAGGAGCGGGAAGGGTATGAAGTTTTTGAGCGGCTGAAGCACGTCACCGGTCGGTTTTTAAACAAAGATATTGCGTTGCTTGGCATCATTCCGGAAGATCGGACGGTCGCTCGCGCGGTTGTCAGCCAAACGCCGTTTGTATTGCTTGATCCAGCAGCGAAAGCGAGCAAGGCGGTGCGCCAAATGGCATTCCGTTATGCGCCGCAGCGGGAGGAAGGGACGGAGCGGGCAAGTCGCTTTTTTGCCAAACTGCGCCAATTTTTCCTAGAAAGGTAGAGACGGACAATGAAGACGATCAAGGTGCTTGTTGTCGATGACTCGGCGTTTATGCGCAAATGGATCAGCGATTTTTTGTCCGAACACCCGCGCCTTGAAGTCATCGGAACGGCCCGCAATGGTCAAGAGGCGCTTGAGAAAATCGCTGTTCTTCACCCTGATGTTGTGACGCTCGACGTCGAAATGCCAGTGATGGACGGACTGGAAACATTGCGGCATATCATGGAGAAGAAGCCGTTGCCGGTCGTCATGGTATCAAGCACGACGAAGGAAGGGGCGGAAAATACGGTAACCGCCATGCAATATGGGGCCGTTGATTTTGTGGCGAAACCGTCTGGTTCGCTTTCGCTTGATTTATACAAAGTGAGGGATGAACTAGTCCGAAAAGTGTTGCATGCAAGCGAAGCGAACATAAGGGCGCTCACCGTCCGGCGCTCGAAAGTCGGACCTTGGCGTTCACTCGACAAAACGGCGCACGTCGGAAAAGCGATCGTCGCCATCGGCACCTCAACCGGCGGCCCACGAGCCTTAGAAACCGTGCTGACGCAGTTGCCGCCCGATTTGGCCGCTCCAGTTGTCATCGTCCAGCATATGCCGAAAGGATTTACGAAATCGCTTGCCAACCGGCTGGACGCACTATCCGCCATAACTGTCAAAGAGGCAGAAGATGGGGAGGTGCTGCGAAATGGCACTGCTTATATCGCCCCAGGCGGTGTTCATCTTGCCGTCAGGGAGGAAAACGGTGTGCTGAAAGCCCATTTTGATGCGTCGCCGCCGCGCGCCGGCCACCGCCCAGCCGTTGACGTGTTGTTCGAATCACTTGCCGCCATTCACCACTGCCGGAAAGTGGTGGTAATCATGACCGGAATGGGAGCAGACGGGACGAAGGGACTGAAAAAGTTGAAAGAAAGCGGAGACGTGGAAGCGATCGCCGAAGCGCGCGAGACAGCAGTCATTTATGGGATGCCGAGGGCGGCGATCGAGTCCGGTGTCATCGATGTCATTACTCCGCTTGACGGCATTGCCGCCGCCATCGTCCAATCGATCGGGGAATGAGGGGGAACATGGGATGGATATGAGTCAATACTTAGACATCTTTATTGATGAAAGCAAGGAACATCTGCAAACGATCAACGAGCGGCTGCTTGAACTCGAACAAACCCCGGGTGATATGGCTCTTGTTAATGAAATTTTCCGCTCGGCCCATACGCTAAAAGGAATGTCGGCCACGATGGGATTTGAAGATTTGGCCAATTTGACGCACCAACTAGAGAATGTGCTTGATGGCATCCGCAATCAGCGGCTCATCGTTACCCCGGAACTGCTTGATGTTGTTTTTCAAGCTGTCGACCATTTGGAAGCGATGATTATATCGATCGCCTCAGGCGGCGATGGGAAGCGCGATGTGGGCGAGACGGTCGAACAGTTGAAACGAATTGAGCAAGGGGAGATGCCGAACAAACCGACAGCAGGCGAACAATTGCCCCTCGAGCATACATACGGGGAGTTTGAATACCATGTGTTGCAACAGGCAAAAGATCAAGGATTTTCTATCTATGAAATTCGCGTTCGCCTTCGTGAAGACTGCATGTTGAAAGCTGCACGCGTGTACATGGTGTTTGAGCAGCTCAATGAAGCAGGGGAAATTGTAAAATCGACACCCCCGGCTGACATGCTCGAGGAAGAGAAGTTTGATCAAGAGTTTCTCGTCACCGTTGTATCGAAAACGCCGGCTGATGAACTGCGAATGCGGCTGATGAGCATTTCTGAAATCGACGAGGTCGAGATCGCCGCGGTGACGGTCGATGAGCCATCTGCTAAAAGCGGAGAACAGGACGACCCTGAACCGCCGGTGTCGACCGCCATTGGACAAGTTGCAGCGGCGCAGGCTAAAGCAGAGGCGGCGGAAAAACTGGCGGCGAAACAGGCAGGGAAGACAATCCGCGTCAATATTGAACGGCTTGATATGTTAATGAACTTGTTCGAAGAACTAGTTGTCGATCGCGGACGGCTTGAGCAAATTTCCCGCGATTTGAACCACCCTGAACTAACCGAAACGGTGGAACGGATGTCGCGCATTTCAAGCGATTTACAAACGATTATTTTAAACATGCGCATGGTGCCGGTCGAAACTGTGTTCAATCGCTTTCCGCGCATGGTGCGTCAACTTGCCCGTGAACTTGGCAAAAAAGTGCGCCTTGATATTATCGGAGCGGAAACGGAACTTGACCGAACGGTCATCGATGAAATTGGCGACCCGCTCGTCCATTTGATTCGTAACGCGCTTGACCACGGCATTGAAGCGCCAGACATTCGGGTGGCGTGCGGAAAACCGGAGGAAGGGACGGTCAAATTGCGCGCCTACCATAGCGGCAACCATGTATTTATTGAGATTGAGGACGACGGTGCCGGCATTTCCCGGGAGAAAGTGTTGCAAAAGGCGATCGACCGCGGCATCGTTTCAGCGGAGGAAGCGGCCCACCTGACCGACCAACAAGTGTATGGGTTGATTTTTTCTCCAGGATTTTCCACCGCTGACCGCATTTCCGATATTTCCGGGCGCGGCGTCGGATTGGATGTAGTCAAAAGCACGATCCAATCGCTCGGCGGCACGGTCACCGTCGATTCGCAGCCTGGAAAAGGATCGCTTTTTTCCATCCAGCTGCCATTGACGTTGTCGATCATTTCCGTGCTGCTCGTTCAAATCGCTGCTGAGACGTATGCCATCCCGCTGTCATCGATTATGGAGACAGCGTTAGTAAAGAAAGAAGATATTTTCTCTGCTCATAACCAGCCGGTCATTGACTTCCGCGGTAAAGTCGTGCCACTCGTCCGGCTGAAAGACGTGTTTTCCGTACCGAACGCATCCGATGAGGGGGATGCGGTGGCGGCTGTCATTGTCCGGAAAGGGGAAAAACTGGCAGCATTGGCGGTCGACTCATTTATCGGACAGCAGGAAGTTGTACTAAAATCGCTTGGAAACTATTTATCTTCTGTCTTCGCCATTTCTGGTGCGACAATTTTAGGAGACGGTCGGGTGGCGCTGATTATCGATTGCAATGCGCTTGTAAAATAACAGGCAGCGTACTCACGCCACGGTGGGCAATGGAAAAAGCATGTTGATAGTCTACTAAAAAGCTCTGCAGCGACGTGTTAGTGAGGAATATGGATGTGCCACTATCGTTGGCCGAAAAAATATGAACAAAAGCGGTGCGCCTAATGATGGTTTATTCCATCTACATCTCAATAGAAAAAGGGGGGAGTGGCCAATGAACACCAATGTTCAAACAGACTGGAAAGTGATTGCTTTTCGCTTGAAAGAAGAAGAGTACGCCCTGCCGGTGCAGCACGTCCGTTCGATTGAAAAAATGCAGCCGATTACGCGCGTACCGGGAACGGCCCACTATGTGAAAGGAGTCATCAATTTGCGCGGGGTCGTGACGCCGATTATCGATTTGCGCGAGCGGTTTGGGTTTGCTCCTGAACCGTATGGAGAACAGACACGGATGATTATTGTCACCCTTGGGGATGTCGAAGTGGGGCTGATCGTCGATGCGGCGAACGATGTTATCGATATTCCGGGAGCGAGCATCGAGCCGCCTCCGGAGGCGATCGGAGCCATCGAAGCGAGCTACATTTACGGGGTGGCGAAAATAGAGAAACGGCTCCTCATTTTGCTGGATTTAGCGAAAGTGCTTGGTCAATAAATCGCAGAGAGGGGCGTTGTCGGTTGGATGACATTTGCAATTTGACAGGGATGCATATCGACGTTTTACGCGAAATCGGAAACATCGGGGCTGGCAATGCGGCAACCGCCTTGTCGACGCTATTAAACAAAAAAATTACAATGGCCGTACCGCGCGTCCAAGTTGCAACGTTTGCCGAGATGATGGAGCTGATCGGCGGGCCGGAACAAGTCGTCGCGTGTGTTTATTTGCGCATCGAGGGGGAAGCGCCAGGGAATATGTTTTTCGTGCTGCCGCCGGAACAGGCGGATCGGTTTGTCCGCCGGATGATCGGCGACGACTCGTTTTCGTTTCAAGGGGAGGCCCATGAGCTCGGATGTTCGGCGCTTCAGGAGCTTGGCAATATTTTAGCCGGTTCGTATTTATCAGCGCTCGCCGATTTTACCCAGCTTACTTTGCAGCCATCCGTGCCGGCGCTGGCGGTGGATATGATCGGAGCTGTGCTGTCGTTTGGTTTGCTTGAGCTGTCTTGTGTCGGCGATTACGCCATTTTGATCGATACGGCCATTTACGATGAGCGACAGCCGAATGAAAGCATCGACGGCCATTTCTTTCTCCTCCCCGATCCGGAGTCGTTTTCCACCATCTTTCGGGCATTAGGTGTGGATGGCGGATGAGGGCGATCGAAACGGTCAAAGTCGGCATCGCGGAGATGAAAGTCGTTGTAGCCCCAACCGTCATTCGCACATGTGGACTTGGATCGTGCGTAGGTGTCGTCATTTATGACAGCGGAAAAGCGATCGCCGGCATGGCGCATGTTATGCTTCCACATTCTTCGATGGCGCGCGGAGGGGTCGTCAATGAAGCCAAATATGCTGACACGGCGGTTGAAGCGCTTTGTAAACTCGTCATCGCCGCCGGTGGGCGAAAAGCGATGCTCAAAGCGAAGCTGGCTGGAGGGGCGCAAATGTTCTCGTTTTCTTCAACTAGTGGAGATATGATGCGCATTGGCGCCCGCAACGTCGAAGAAGTGAAAAGGCAGCTCGAGCGGTTGCACATTCCTGTTGTTGCTGAGGATGTCGGAGGCCATAGCGGCCGGACGATCGAGTTTAATCCACAAACGGGCATGCTGTCCATTCGCACGGCTAGTCAAGAAATCAAAGAAATATAATGCCGTTTCCATAAGGCGAGGGGGAGAACGATGGGGAGCGCGCTAACGCTAAAAGGAGACGAACAGAAATATTGGGACGACTGGGTCAACGGCCGCGAGCGGCATGCGGCCGAGGAGCTCGTACAGCGCTATATGCCGCTCGTTTCTTACCATGTGCAGCGGCTTTCCGCCACGCTGCCGAGTTCCGTGCCGAAGGAAGAGCTGGTCAGCCTTGGGCTTGTCGGTTTGTACGATGCGCTTGAAAAGTTTGACCCATCGCGCGATTTGAAATTTGACACATATGCATCGTTTCGCATCCGCGGCGCCATCCTCGATGGTTTGCGCAAAGAAGATTGGCTGCCGCGCAGTGTGCGCGACAAAGTAAAAAAAATTGAAGAGACGGCTGAGCGGCTTGAGCAACGGTACATGCGGTCGGTGACGGCGAAAGAAGTTGCTGCCGAGCTCGGAATGACGGAAGAAGAAGTGCAGGCAGCGGTCAATGAAACGTTTTTTTCCAATTGGCTTTCGCTCGGGCAGACAGCCTGTGAAGAGGACGATGAGCCGCTTGCGATCCGCGACGACCGCGCCGTACTTCCGGAAGAACAAGTCGTCAAGCAAGAAATGGTCGAAAAGCTGGCCGTGGGTATCGGACAGTTGAATGAAAAAGAGCAGCTTGTCATTAGCTTGTTTTACAAAGAGGAACTCACGTTTACGGAAATTGGGAGCATCCTGCAGCTGTCCACATCAAGAATTTCCCAAATTCATGCCAAAGCGCTGTGGAAATTGCGCCGTTTTTTTGCTGAGGAGCAATGAGGGGAAAGGAAGTGGAAAGGTGGATATTCAGCTGCCTGCGTTGCAAAGTGTGATGCCAAAAGTGCCGGAAGCGGGAGGTATGCATGCTGCTGCGCAGCACTATCCTTATACTGTGCAGGCGCAAATGGCGGAGGCCAGCGAAAAACGGACAGAGCGGGCACGCCGCCAAGTGACGGACAAGCGGACAGGCACCCGTGCAGGGTGGGAGGCGTCGCGGTTCGGAGGCCATCCTTATAAAGGAAAAACGATTGACATTAAAGGATAGTGAACATCATGGGAGCATTTTGGCTAGCTATCAGCTTGCTGTTACATGCGTTTTCCTTTTTGCTCATCATTTTGCTTTACATGCGTCTGTCGCGGCTTGGCGAGGCGGAACAGCGCGCAGCAAAGCGGGCGGAAGAGCTCGAGGAGGCGATGGCGGCTCACCTTGTCGCCTGGAAAGAAGAGAACGAGCGTTTTTTGGGCGAGCTTGACGCGTTGCTTCGGACGAAAACAACCGCGGGGGCTGCCAAGCAGCCACTGGCTTCAAAACTAGCAGCACCTGCACCGCGCTCAGCAAGCGGCGGCAGCGGATCAGCATCGCCTACATCGCCCACGGATGAAAGCGGGGCGGAAGAAAAAAACGGAGAAATCGCGCAAACGGGACAGAACGACCGTGACGTGGCGCTCGATTATTTTCCGGACATTGAAGCGATCGAAGATGTGCTAGACCTTTCACCGTCCGCCAGCGCGGCTGATGCCGCTCGCCGTTTACATGAAGAGGGGGCGACGATTGAGGAGATTGCCAAAAAACTGCAAAAAGGAAAAACGGAAGTGGAACTGCTGTTGAAATTTGACCGAAAAACGAGTGAATAACAGCTTGATTTACCACCGGCGATTATGATATATTTTTACATGGTGTGAATACACACGCCTGATGATTTCAGCAACGGTGCTGGCGAGGCCAGTCTTGCTGAAAGATGAGACAGGCGGAGGTACAAAAACCACAAGGAAACAGGAGGAGCATACATGTCAGTGATTTCGATGAAACAACTGCTTGAAGCTGGCGTCCATTTCGGACATCAGACTCGCCGTTGGAATCCGAAAATGAAAAAATACATTTTCACGGAGCGCAACGGTATTTATATTATCGACTTGCAAAAAACGGTTAAAAAAGTCGAGGAAGCATATAACTTTGTGCGCGAATTAGCGGGCAACGGCGGCAAAATTTTGTTCGTCGGCACGAAAAAACAAGCGCAAGAATCAGTGAAAGAGGAAGCGGAACGCTGCGGCATGTTTTATGTCAACCAACGTTGGCTTGGCGGTACGCTGACGAACTTCGCGACGATCCAAAAACGGATTAAACGTTTGCGTGAAATTGAAAAAATGGAAGAAGACGGCGTATTTGACGTGCTTCCGAAAAAAGAAGTCATCGGCTTGAAAAAAGAAAAAGAGCGGCTCGAGAAATTTTTGGGCGGCATTAAAGACATGAAAGAGCTGCCGGATGCGTTGTTCGTCATCGACCCGCGCAAAGAGCGGATCGCGGTGGCGGAAGCGCGCAAGTTGAACATCCCGATCATCGGCATCGTCGACACGAACTGCGATCCGGATGAAATCGACTACGTCATCCCGGCAAACGATGACGCCATCCGCGCCGTTAAACTGTTGACGTCGAAAATCGCCGATGCAGTGCTTGAAGCAAAACAAGGCGAAGAGGCAGCCGTCGCAGCGGAGTAAGACAGCTTAGGAAAGGTGATAAGAGGGGAAAGCCTTTTATCACCTTTTTTTGAGACAGAAATCAGCAACTTTTGGCTATACTAACGAATAAGGGCAAAACAGGCACCCGCTGCCGACATCGATACATATATGGGATAAAGAGAAGGAGGAGCTTTTTATGGCGATTACAGCACAAATGGTAAAAGAGCTGCGCGAAAAAACGGGCGCAGGCATGATGGACTGCAAAAAAGCGCTCACCGAAACGAACGGTGACATGGAAAAAGCGATCGACTGGCTGCGTGAAAAAGGAATTGCTAAAGCAGCGAAAAAAGCAGATCGCATCGCAGCGGAAGGAATGACATACATCGCGACGGAAGGCAATGCGGCTGTCATTTTGGAAGTAAACTCGGAAACGGACTTCGTTGCCAAAAACGAAGCGTTCCAAACGCTCGTTAAGGAGCTGGCTGCACATCTGCTGAAACAAAAGCCAGCCACGCTTGATGAAGCGCTCGGACAAACGATGAGCAGTGGTTCCACTGTTCAAGATTACATTAACGAAGCAGTTGCTAAAATCGGTGAAAAAATTACGCTCCGCCGCTTTGCTGTTGTCAACAAAGCGGATGATGAAACGTTTGGCGCGTACTTGCACATGGGCGGGCGCATCGGCGTATTAACATTATTAGCCGGCAACGCAACTGAAGAGGTCGCTAAAGATGTGGCGATGCATATTGCTGCGCTCCATCCGAAATACGTTTCGCGCGATGAAGTGCCGCAAGAAGAGATTGCGCGCGAACGTGAAGTGTTGAAACAACAAGCGTTGAACGAAGGTAAGCCGGAAAACATCGTTGAAAAAATGGTTGAAGGCCGTCTGAAAAAGTTTTACGAAGATGTTTGCCTGCTTGAGCAAGCGTTCGTGAAAAACCCGGATGTGACGGTACGCCAATACGTCGAATCGAGCGGAGCAACCGTGAAGCAGTTCATCCGCTACGAAGTTGGTGAAGGGCTCGAAAAACGTCAAGATAATTTCGCTGAAGAAGTCATGAGCCAAGTAAGAAAACAATGACGGACCGCAACAGGGAACACGCTCGTGTTCCCTGTTTTTCAAAGCGACTCGCATCATCACGGAGGTTTGACATGGAACAACCAAAATACAAACGCGTTGTTTTAAAGCTAAGCGGAGAAGCGCTCGCCGGAAAACAAGGATTTGGCATCCAGCCGGCAGTGATCCAGTCGATCGCCAAACAAGTAAAAGAAGTGGCTGAACTCGATGTGGAAATCGCCATCGTTGTCGGCGGCGGCAACATTTGGCGCGGAAAAACAGGAAGCGAAATGGGAATGGACCGGGCGACAGCTGACTACATGGGGATGTTAGCGACGGTAATGAACGCGCTCGCCTTGCAGGATAGCCTCGAGCAGCTCGGCGTCGAAACGCGGGTGCAGACATCGATTGAAATGAGACAAGTGGCCGAACCGTACATCCGTCGGCGGGCGATTCGCCATCTCGAGAAAAAGCGGGTCGTCATTTTCGCCGCTGGTACGGGCAACCCATATTTTTCAACCGATACGACTGCCGCGCTGCGGGCAGCAGAAATTGAAGCGGACGTCATTTTGATGGCGAAAAACAACGTTGACGGCGTCTATAGTGCCGATCCGAATATCGATGCCAGTGCGGTCAAATACGATGAACTGTCGTACTTGGATGTCATTCAGCAAGGGCTCGGTGTCATGGACTCTACCGCTTCCTCGCTTTGCATGGACAACAATATTCCACTCATCGTCTTTTCGATTACGGAAGAGGGTAACATTAAACGTGCTGTATTAGGAGAAAATATCGGAACGATCGTAAGGGGGAAATAACGATGGCAAAGCAAGTGATCCAACAGGCGAAAGAAAAAATGGATAAAGCTGTGCAAGCGTTCAGCCGCGAGTTGGCGACCGTCCGTGCCGGTCGGGCGAACGCGGGGTTGCTTGAGAAAGTAACCGTTGACTATTACGGTGTCGCAACGCCGATCAACCAGCTCGCTACGATCAGCGTGCCGGAAGCGCGTATGCTTGTCATTCAGCCGTATGACAAATCGGTCATTAAAGAAATGGAAAAAGCGATTTTAGCGTCGGACTTAGGAGTGACGCCGTCGAATGACGGATCGGTTATCCGCCTTGTCATTCCGCCGCTTACTGAAGAACGTCGCCGTGAACTGGCGAAGCTCGTCAAAAAATATTCGGAAGAAGCGAAAGTTGCGGTGCGCAACATCCGTCGCGATGCAAACGATGAGCTGAAAAAACTCGAGAAAAATAGCGAGATTACGGAAGATGAGCTGCGCAGCTATACCGACGAAGTGCAAAAGCTGACCGACAGCCATATCGCCAAAATTGACGCCATCACAAAAGAGAAAGAAAAAGAAGTGATGGAAGTATAGGAAAACGATGCAAACCCTCTATGTTGATGGAGGGTTTTTTTGCTATAATGGAAAGGCAAAACACGTTTGCGGAGGACACGTATGTTCAATAAAATGTGGAAAAATAAAGAGAAAGACGCCCTGTTGACGAAAGAGGATGTGCTTAGTCATCCGATTCCGAACCACGTCGCCATCATCATGGACGGGAACGGAAGATGGGCGAAAAAGCGGGCTTTGCCGAGGGTGGCCGGCCATTATGAAGGGATGCAAGTTGTGCGCAAAATTACCCGTTTTGCTAACGAGCTTGGGGTGCGCGTTTTGTCGCTTTATGCGTTTTCAACAGAAAATTGGAAACGTCCGAAAAGCGAAGTCGACTATTTAATGAAACTGCCAGAACAGTTTTTGACGACATTTCTTCCCGAGCTTGTCGCAGAGAATGTGAAAGTGCAAGTGATCGGCCGTACAGACGAGCTCCCGGATCATACACGTCAAGCCGTCAGGAGAGCCATTCACGAAACGAGTGGCAACACCGGCCTAATTTTAAACTTTGCGCTCAATTATGGAAGCCGGGCGGAAATTACCGCTGCTGTTCAGCAAATCGCCAAAGACGTCCAACGTGGGGCACTCGCGCCGGGGGACATTACCGAGTCACTCATTTCCTCCTATTTGATGACGGGTGGGCTTGACGATCCGGATTTGCTCATTCGTACGAGCGGAGAAATTCGTTTAAGCAATTTTATGCTTTGGCAGTTGGCGTATACGGAGTTTTGGTTTACTGATGTATTATGGCCGGATTTTACTGAACAACATTTCTTGCAGGCGATTGCCGCTTACCAGCAGCGCGACCGCCGATTTGGAGGAGTGTCAGCACGATGAAACAGCGAATCATTACCGGAGTCATAGCGGCGGCGCTCTTTTTGCCGATTGTTATTTTAGGTGGATTTCCGTTTATAATAGTAACATATATACTGGCTACGGTTGGGTTGTTTGAACTGCTGCGGATGAAAGGGATGTCCCCGCTGTCATTCGCCGGGGGAGCCGGGTTCGCGGCTCTTTGGCTGTTGCTTGTTCCCGCCAGCTATGGTGACGAGTGGGTGGCGTCTGGGTCTGCCAAGTTTGGCGTGCTTGCTGCCCTCGCCTTTTTGTTGCTTGTTGGCACCGTTTTGACAAAAAATACGCTGACGTTCGATGAAGCGGCATTTATCGTGTTGGCGGTCCTTTATGTCGGCGTTGGATTTTTCTGCTTCGGTGCCGTCCGTTTAGCTGGTTTGTCGTACTTGATTTATGCGCTGTTTGTCATTTGGGCGACCGACATCGGGGCATATTTTTTCGGCCGCGCGTTCGGTCGGCGTAAGCTATGGCCGGAAATCAGTCCAAACAAAACAATCGAAGGTGCCATCGGCGGCATCGGCTCCGCTGTTGCCATCGCTGCCGTTTACGAATGGACGGCTGGTCTGTTCGACAGCCTCGGTGCGGCGATTGGGCTCGCGCTCTTGCTTTCGATGTTCGGCCAGCTCGGCGACTTGGTCGAGTCGGCGTTCAAGCGCCATTACGGCGTGAAGGATTCGGGAGCGATTTTGCCGGGGCATGGCGGCATTTTGGATCGGTTTGATAGTCTATTGTTTGTGTTGCCGCTCTTATACATATTTATCGAAGTGGTACGATAAGAGGATGAGGAGTGAAAGGATTGAAATATATTAGTATATTAGGGGCGAGCGGATCGATCGGCACGCAAACGCTCGATGTCATCCGCGCCCATCCGGACAAATTCCGCTTAGCCGCGGCATCGGTCGGGAAAAATGTTGAAGCGGCCAGACGTCTTATCTCCGAATTTTCTCCTCGCCTTGTCGCCGTCGCCGACCGCGGTGCTTATGAGACGCTCTACAGTGAATACGGCGGGCGGCTGGCGATTGTGTACGGAGAGGAAGGGCTGGTTGAGGCGGCCGTTTGCTCAGAAGCCGATATTGTCGTCACCGCTGTCGTCGGCAGCATCGGCCTTGTGCCGACGCTAAAAGCGATCGAGGCGGGAAAAACGATCGCCCTTGCCAATAAAGAAACGCTTGTTGTCGCTGGGCATCTTGTCACAGCCGCGGCGGAAAAGCACAATGTGCCCCTGCTGCCGGTCGATAGCGAACATTCCGCCATTTTTCAATGTTTGCAAGGAGAAAAGCACGAGCACGTCGAGAAGCTCATTCTCACGGCATCCGGCGGCAGTTTCCGTGACAAGACGCGCGAGGAGCTTGCCCATGTGACGGTCGAGGAAGCGCTTTGTCATCCGAACTGGTCAATGGGAGCAAAAATTACGATTGATTCGGCGACGATGATGAACAAAGGATTTGAAGTCATTGAAGCCCATTGGCTGTTTCGGTTGCCGTATGAGCGGATCGAAGTCGTCCTGCACCGTGAGAGCGTCATCCATTCGCTTGTCGAGTTTCGCGACACAAGCGTTCTCGCTCAGCTTGGCACGCCGGATATGCGCGTTCCGATCCAATATGCGTTGACTTATCCGGAGCGGCTGCCGCTTTCTGTCGCGAAGCCGCTGAATTTAGCAACGCTAGGGACGCTCCATTTCGCTCCGGTTGATTTTGACCGCTACCGCTGTCTGCGGTTTGCCTATGAAGCTGGAAAACGCGGTGGCTCGCTGCCGGTGGTCTTAAACGCGGCCAATGAGGAAGCGGTTGCTGCGTTTTTAGCCGGCCGCATTCCGTTTTTGGCCATCGAAGAGTGGATCGAGCGCGCTCTTGAGCGCCATCGCCTAGTGAGCGATCCGCAGCTTGAGGAGATTCGCGAAATCGACGCAGATACGCGCGCTTATGTTCGCTCACTACTATCGTAAAGGTGGTTGAAACTTTGGAAACGATCATTTCGTTTATTGTCGTCTTTGGCGCCCTCGTCTTTTTTCACGAACTCGGTCACTTGCTGTTAGCGAAGCGGGCCGGCATTCTTTGCCGCGAATTTGCCATCGGTTTCGGACCGAAAATGTTTTCGTTTAAGAAAAACGAAACGGTATATACGGTCCGGCTTCTCCCGCTTGGCGGCTTCGTACGCATGGCGGGTGAAGACCCGGAAATGATTGAACTGAAGCGCGGGCAAGTCGTCGGCCTGTTGCTTGATGACGAAGGGCAAGTAGAAAAAATCGTCATCAATCATAAGGACGATTACCCGAACATCCGGGTAATCGAGGTGGAAGACGCCGATTTGGAGCATGGCATGTATGTGACGGGCTATACTGACGGGGAGCGGCTTGAGCGATTTGCTGTCAAAGAGCCGGCGTTTTTTGTCGCCGATCGCCAAGAAATTCAGATTGCTCCATACCACCGTCAGTTTGCTGCGAAAACGCTCGGACAACGGACGATGGCGATTTTGGCTGGACCGCTCGCCAATTTTGTCTTGGCCCTTGTCGTCTTTATTTTGATCGGTCTCTTGCAAGGATACCCGGTCGACAAGCCGATCATCGGCGAGCTGACGCCGGAAGGGGCGGCGCGTGCGGCTGGCTTGAAGCAAGGGGACGAAGTGATCGCGATCAACGGCGAACGTATGGAAACATGGACAGAAATTGTCAATACGATTCGCGCTCATCCGAACGAACCGCTCCAATTTCAAATTGAACGGGGCGGAAACGAAATGAATGTGACCGTCACCCCAGAAGAGAAAACGATTCAGGGGGAGACGATCGGCTTAATCGGCGTCTATCAGCCCATGGAAAAATCGGTGTTCGGTTCAGTGAAACAAGGGCTTATGGAGACGTACTATTGGACACGGCAAATTTTAGTCGGGCTCGGTCAATTGATCACCGGCCAGTTCCAACTTGACATGTTGTCCGGTCCGGTCGGCATTGCCGTATCGACCGGTAAAGTTGCTGAGTCTGGCATTTATTACTTGATGAAATGGGGAGCGATTTTGAGCATTAACCTCGGGATTGTCAACTTGTTGCCATTGCCGGCATTAGACGGTGGACGGCTCCTCTTTTTCGCCATTGAGGCGGTGCGTGGCAAGCCGGTCGACCGCCAAAAAGAAGGAATGGTCCATTTTATCGGCTTCGCCTTGCTTATGTTACTTATGCTTGTCGTGACATGGAATGACATTCAAAAATTCTTCCTATAATGAAAGAGAGAAAACGAGGTGGCTATTGATGAGACAAAGTCAAGGGTTTATTCCGACATTGCGCGAAGTGCCGGCGGACGCGGAAGTGAAAAGCCATCAGCTCCTGTTGCGGGCCGGCTTCGTCCGCCAAAGCGCGAGCGGCGTCTACACGTTTTTGCCGCTCGGGCAACGTGTTTTGCAAAAAGTGGAAGTGATTATTCGTGAGGAGATGAATCGCGCCGGAGCATTGGAGCTTCTCATGCCTGCTTTGCAGCCGGCTGAGCTTTGGCAGCAGTCCGGGCGCTGGTATTCGTATGGACCGGAGCTCATGCGCCTGAAAGACCGTCACGAGCGCGATTTCGTTCTCGGACCGACACACGAAGAGATGATTACTACGATCGTTCGCGATGAAGTGAAAACGTATAAGCGGCTGCCGCTTATCTTGTATCAAATTCAAACGAAATTCCGTGATGAAAAACGTCCGCGTTTCGGGCTGTTGCGCGGACGCGAGTTCATCATGAAAGATGCGTATTCATTCCACACATCGCAGGAAAGTTTGGACGAAACGTATAATAAAATGTATGAAGCGTACGCGAACATTTTCCGCCGCTGCGGCTTAAATTTCCGCGCTGTCATTGCTGACTCCGGAGCGATGGGCGGCAAAGATACGCACGAGTTTATGGTGCTGTCTGATATTGGCGAGGATACGATCGCTTATTCCGATGCGTCCGACTATGCGGCCAACATTGAAATGGCACCGGTCGTCACTACGTATGAAAAAAGCAGTGAGCCGCTGGTGGAACTGAAAAAAGTGGCGACCCCGGAGCAAAAAACGATTGCTGAAGTTGCTTCGTATTTGCAAGTAGCACCGGAACGTTGCATTAAATCGCTTTTATTTAACGTTGATGGCCGCTACGTGCTCGTTCTGGTGCGCGGCGATCATGAAGCGAATGATGTGAAAGTGAAAAATGTGCTTGATGCGACTGTCGTGGAGCTGGCGACACCGGAAGAAACAGAACGAGTGATGAACTGCCCGGTTGGTTCGCTCGGCCCGATTGGCGTCAGCGAAGAGGTGACGATTATCGCCGATCATGCTGTCGCGGCGATCGTAAACGGCGTCTGCGGCGCCAATGAGGAAGGATACCACTATACGGGTGTCAATCCAGACCGCGATTTTGCCGTCAGTCAATATGCGGATTTGCGTTTCGTCCAAGAAGGCGACCCTTCTCCGGATGGCAACGGGACGATCCGCTTCGCTCGTGGCATTGAAGTTGGACATGTGTTTAAGCTCGGTACGAAATATAGCGAGGCGATGAACGCCGTTTACCTCGACGAAAATGGTCGGACACAGACGATGATTATGGGTTGCTACGGCATTGGCGTCTCTAGGCTCGTTGCGGCGATCGCCGAGCAGTTCGCCGATGAGAACGGGCTTGTATGGCCGGTTTCGGTCGCACCGTTTCACGTTCATTTGCTGACGGCGAACGCGAAAAGCGATGAACAGCGCATGCTGGCTGAAGAGTGGTACGAAAAACTCGGACAGGCCGGATTTGACGTGTTGTATGATGACCGTCCGGAACGGGCCGGGGTGAAGTTTGCCGACAGCGATTTGATCGGCATCCCGCTCCGCGTCACCGTTGGCAAGCGGGCAAGTGAAGGTGTGGTCGAAGTAAAAGTTCGGAAAACAGGCGAGACGTTTGACGTGCCGGTCGGTGAGCTGATCGAAACAGTGCGCCGTCTTTTGCAAGGATAAACGAACGGCGCCGGCGAAAAAGAACCCGCTTCTTTTTTCGCCGGCGCTGTTGCCGTTTGTATGGTATGATAGAGAAAGAGAAATGATTTCGTTGAGAGGGGAAGTCATGGTTACGAAAGAACAAAAAGAGCGGTTTCTCGTATTGCTCGAGCAGCTGAAGATGACGTCGGATGAATGGATGCCGTACTTTCGAGAGGCGGCCATTCGGAAAGTCGTGATTGATAAAGAGGAAAAAAGCTGGCATTTTCATTTTCAATTGGCGAACGTGCTGCCGGTTGATGTGTACAAGTCGTTTACGGACCGATTGGCAGCCGCATTCCGTCATATCGCTGCTGTCCGTCATACGATTTATGTCGAAGAGCCGCATGTGACCGAAACGGATGTGCAGGCGTATTGGCCGCTTTGCCTTGAACAGCTGCAAGAAGGCGTGTCGCCGCTCGTCGATTTGCTTAGCCGGCAGACGCCGGCGGTGAAAGGAAACAAGCTCTTTGTCACCGCCCGTCATGATGCAGAAGCGTTGGCCGTCAAGCGGCGATTCGCCAAAAAAATCGCGGATGTCTACGCTTCGTTTGGGTTTCCGCTCCTTCACCTCGAAGTCGGCATTCAACCGGCCGAGCAGGAAATGGAGCGGTTTTTGGCGCAAAAACAGCAAGAAGATGAAGAACGAGCGCTCGCCGTGCTGACGGATTTGGCGAAAGAAGAAGAAAAAGCGGAAGCGGCTTCTCCGTCCGGCCCGCTTGTCATCGGCTATCCGATCCGCGACGAGGAGCCGGTGCGTCCGCTTGAGACGATCGTCGAGGAAGAGCGACGTGTCGTTGTGCAAGGGTATGTGTTTGACGCTGAAGTGACCGAACTCAAAAGTGGCCGTACGCTGCTGACGATGAAAATCACGGATTATACGAACTCTATTGTTATCAAAATGTTCTCGCGTGACAAAGAAGACGCTGCACTGATGTCCAGCGTGAAAAAAAGCATGTGGGTGAAAGTGCGCGGCAGTGTGCAAAACGATACGTTCGTCCGCGATTTAGTCATTATCGCTAATGACTTAAACGAAGTGGCGGCGAACGAACGGCGCGATACGGCACCGGAAGGCGAAAAACGAGTCGAACTCCATTTACACACACCGATGAGCCAAATGGATGCGGTCACTTCAGTGGCGAAGCTCATTGAACAGGCGAAAAAATGGGGGCACCCGGCGGTGGCCATCACCGACCATGCCGTCGTTCAATCGTTTCCGGAAGCGTATAGTGCGGCGAAAAAACACGGCATGAAAGTGTTGTATGGGATGGAAGCGAACATCGTTGATGACGGAGTGCCGATCGCCTACAACGAGGCGCACCGCCGCCTTTCCGACGAGACGTATGTTGTCTTTGACGTCGAAACGACCGGATTGTCGGCTGTATACAACACGATCATCGAGTTGGCGGCGGTGAAAGTCAAAGACGGTGAAATCATCGATCGGTTTATGTCGTTTGCCAATCCGCACCATCCGTTATCGGTGACGACGATGGAATTGACGGGCATTACCGATGAGATGGTGAAAGACGCCCCGGATGTCGAAGAGGTGCTTCGCCGCTTTATCGATTGGGTCGGTGATTCGACGCTTGCCGCCCATAACGCTAGCTTTGACATCGGCTTTTTAAACGCAGGGCTCGCCAAAATGGGGCTTGGCAAAGTCATAAACCCGGTCATCGATACACTTGAACTCGCCCGTTTTTTATATCCGGATTTGAAAAACCATCGTCTCAATACGCTTTGTAAAAAGTTTGACATTGAATTGACACAACACCACCGCGCCATTTATGACGCCGAGGCGACCGGGCATTTGCTGATGCGGCTGCTGAAAGAAGCAGAGGAACGAGGCATTTTGTATCACGATGAGTTGAACAGCCGCACTCATAGCGAAGCATCATATCGGCTATCGCGCCCGTTTCATGTGACGTTGTTGGCTCAAAACGAGACGGGGTTGAAAAATTTGTTTAAGCTCGTTTCGCTGTCACACGTTCAATATTTTCACCGTGTGCCGCGCATTCCGCGCTCGGTGCTTGTTAAGCATCGCGATGGCTTGCTTGTCGGTTCAGGTTGCGACAAAGGGGAGCTGTTTGACAACTTGATCCAAAAGGCGCCGGAGGAAGTGGAAGAGATCGCCCGTTTTTACGATTTCCTTGAGGTGCATCCGCCAGCGGTATACAAGCCGCTGATTGAGATGGACTATGTCAAAGATGAGGAAATGATCAAAGATATTATTCGCAGCATCGTCGCCCTCGGCGAGAAGCTTGATATCCCGGTTGTCGCCACCGGCAACGTTCATTACTTGAATCCGGAAGATAAAATTTACCGGAAAATTTTAATTCACTCGCAAGGTGGAGCGAACCCGCTCAACCGGCACGAGCTGCCGGACGTGTATTTCCGCACAACGGATGAAATGCTTGACTGTTTTTCGTTTTTAGGGGCGGAAAAAGCGAAAGAAATCGTCGTCGACAATACACAAAAAATCGCCTCGTTAATCGGCGAGGTGAAGCCGATTAAAGACGATTTGTATACGCCGCGCATCGAGGGAGCGGACGACGAAATCCGGGAAATGAGCTATCGGCGCGCGAAAGACATTTATGGCGATCCGCTGCCGAAGATCGTCGAAGAGCGGCTCGAAAAAGAGTTGAAAAGCATCATCGGCCACGGTTTTGCTGTTATTTATTTAATTTCTCATAAACTGGTGAAAAAATCGCTTGATGACGGCTATCTCGTCGGTTCGCGCGGGTCGGTCGGCTCGTCGTTTGTCGCGACGATGACGGAAATTACCGAAGTGAACCCGCTGCCGCCGCATTACGTCTGCCCGAACTGCAAACACTCCGAGTTTTTTAATGACGGCTCAGTCGGCTCGGGCTTTGACTTGCCGGATAAAAACTGCCCGCAATGTGGGACGAAGTACAAAAAAGACGGGCACGACATTCCGTTTGAGACGTTCCTCGGCTTTAAGGGTGACAAAGTACCAGATATTGACTTGAACTTCTCGGGTGAGTACCAGCCGCGAGCCCACAACTATACGAAAGTGTTGTTTGGTGAAGACAATGTCTATCGAGCCGGGACGATTGGCACAGTTGCTGACAAAACGGCATACGGATTTGTCAAAGGCTATGCGAGCGACCATAACTTAGAGCTGCGCGGCGCAGAAATCGACCGGCTTGCGGCCGGCTGCACCGGGGTGAAACGGACGACCGGGCAGCATCCGGGCGGCATTATTGTCGTTCCAGATTACATGGAAATTTATGACTTTACGCCGATTCAATATCCAGCCGATGACACGTCATCAGAGTGGCGAACAACCCACTTTGACTTTCATTCGATTCACGATAACTTGTTGAAGTTAGACATTCTTGGGCACGATGATCCGACGGTCATTCGCATGTTGCAAGATTTAAGCGGTATTGATCCGAAGACCATTCCGACCGACGACCCGGATGTGATGGGTATTTTCAGCAGCACTGAGCCGCTTGGTGTCACGCCGGAGCAAATTATGTGCAACGTCGGCACGATTGGTATTCCGGAGTTTGGCACGCGCTTTGTTCGACAAATGTTGGAAGAAACGAAACCAAAAACGTTTTCCGAGCTCGTGCAAATTTCCGGTTTGTCGCACGGCACCGATGTCTGGCTCGGCAATGCACAAGAGCTCATCCAAAACGGGACGTGCACGTTGTCGGAAGTGATCGGCTGCCGCGACGACATTATGGTATATCTCATTTATCGCGGGCTTGAACCGTCGCTGGCGTTTAAAATTATGGAATCGGTGCGCAAGGGGAAAGGGTTGACGCCGGAATTTGAAGAAGAAATGCGCAAGCATGACGTACCGGAGTGGTACATCGATTCGTGCAAAAAAATCAAATACATGTTCCCGAAAGCGCACGCCGCCGCCTACGTTCTTATGGCGGTGCGCATCGCCTATTTCAAAGTGCACCATCCGCTCTTGTATTACGCGTCATACTTTACGGTGCGGGCGGAAGATTTCGATCTTGATGCCATGATCAAAGGCTCAGCCGCCATCCGCAAGCGGATTGAGGAAATTAATGCTAAAGGCATCCAGGCTACCGCGAAGGAGAAGAGCTTGCTCACTGTGCTTGAAGTAGCGCTAGAAATGTGCGAGCGCGGCTTTACCTTTAAAAATATTGACTTGTATCGTTCGCAGGCGACCGAATTTGTCATTGATGGCCATTCACTCATTCCGCCGTTTAATGCCATCCCGGGGCTCGGGACGAACGTGGCACAAAACATTGTGCGCGCCCGCGAAGAAGGGGAGTTTTTGTCGAAAGAAGATTTGCAGCAGCGTGGGAAAGTATCGAAAACACTTCTTGAGTATCTCGAAAGTCGTGGCTGCCTCGACTCACTTCCGGATCATAACCAACTGTCTCTGTTCTGACGGAAGGTTTTTCGTTGCAATATATTTCCGAATGTGTTATAGTTTTAGTGGAATTGGCAAAGATAATGACAAGCAAAGAGTGGGGAAACCCACTCTTTCGTCTTGAATTGGCATCTGTCTTTCGTTCATTCCCCGCCCTGTGCAGGGGATTTTCTCATTATGCCACACGCCCATGTTTGCTCGATAAGGAGGAAAACGATGAGCAAAAAAGTGACAGAAACGGTCGAACAGCTTGTCACGCCCATTTTAAACGAGATGGGATTAGAATTAGTAGACATTGAATATGTGAAAGAGGGAAAAAACTGGTTTTTGCGTGTTTTTATTGATTCAGACGATGGGGTCGATATTGAACAATGCGGCGTCGTCAGTGAAAAGTTGAGCGAAAAGCTGGATGAGGTTGATCCGATTCCGCACAACTACTTTTTGGAAGTCTCGTCGCCAGGGGCGGAGCGACCGTTAAAAAATGAAAAAGACTTTGTCAAAGCCATTGGAAAACATGTATATATCAAGACGTATGAACCCATTGCAGGAGAAAAGCAGTTTGAAGGTGAGTTAACCGCTTTCGATGGAACGACCGTCACGCTGTCGGTCAAAGACCGCGGGCGGCAAAAAACAGTCGCCATTCCGTATGAAAAAGTGGCGAGCGCAAGACTAGCCGTCATCTTCTTCTAATAATAAAAGGGGGATTTTCGTTTCATGAACACGCAGTTGCTTGAGGCGTTAGCCGATCTGATGCGGGAAAAGGGCATCAGCAAAGAAGTCATCATGGAAGCGATTGAAGCAGCGCTCGTTTCAGCGTATAAACGCAACTTCGGCCAGGCGCAAAACGTGCGCGTCGATTTAAACATGGATACAGGAACGATCCGGGTGCTCGCTCGCAAGGATGTCGTTGAAGAGGTAACCGACCCGCGCCTTGAAATTTCTCTTGAGGAGGCGCAGCGGCTCAATCCGAACTATCAAATCGGCGATGTCGTCGAACTGGAAGTGACGCCGCGTGATTTCGGCCGCATCGCGGCGCAGACGGCGAAACAAGTCGTTACCCAGCGCGTGCGCGAAGCGGAGCGGAGCATTATTTACGCTGAATTCGTCGACCGTGAAGAAGACATTATGACCGGCATCGTCCAGCGCATTGACCCTCGCTTTGTCTATGTCAGCCTCGGCAAAGCGGAAGCGCTCTTGCCGGCGAATGAGCAAATGCCGAACGAAACGTACAAACCGCACGATCGGCTGAAAGTATACATTACGAAAGTGGAAAAAACGACAAAAGGGCCGCAAATTTTCGTCTCCCGCACTCATCCGGGTTTGTTAAAGCGGCTGTTTGAGCTTGAAGTGCCGGAAATTTACGATGGCACGGTTGAAATTAAATCGATTGCCCGTGAAGCCGGCGACCGTTCGAAAATTTCCGTTCATTCCGACAATCCGGAAGTCGATCCGGTTGGTGCCTGCGTCGGGCCGAAGGGGCAGCGTGTACAGGCGATCGTCGATGAGCTGCACGGCGAAAAAATCGATATCGTCCGTTGGTCGGCTGATCCGGTCGAATTTGTCGCCAACGCGCTAAGTCCGGCCAAAGTGCTGCGCGTCATCGTGAATGAAGAACAAAAGGCGACGACCGTCATTGTCCCGGACTACCAGCTGTCGCTTGCCATCGGCAAGCGAGGCCAAAACGCCCGGCTGGCCGCGAAATTGACTGGCTGGAAAATTGACATTAAAAGCGAATCAGAAGCGCGGGAAATGGGCATCGACCCGCATGCGCCATCCACTTCGCTTGATTTCGACGGCGTGACGGCCGATAATGAAAATAGTGATGAGAGCGGTCAACCATTTGATGCAACGGCGGAAATCGAGTGAGGGGGAATGAAGATGGCAGCGCAAAAGAAAATTCCGTTGCGCAAATGCGTCGTCACCGGAGAGATGAAGCCGAAAAGGGAAATGGTGCGCATCGTCCGCTCGAAAGAAGGAGACGTATCGATTGACCCGACTGGCAAAAAGGCGGGGCGAGGTGCGTATATTACACTCGATCCGGAATGTATTTTGCAGGCGAAAAAGAAAAATATTTTGGCCCGCCATTTAAAAACTGATATCGCCGACGCGCTGTATGATGAACTGCTTGCCTTGGCGGAAAAGGAGAAGCAGGCAGGATATGAAAAATAGCCGCTGGGCATCGCTGTTAGGGTTGGCGCAGCGGGCCGGAAAAGTCGTTTCCGGCGAGGGGCTTGTCGTGAAGGAAGTGCAACGGGGCAAGGCGCGGCTCGTCTTGCTCTCGGAAGACGCGTCGGCCAATACGGAAAAAAAAGTGACCGATAAATGTACGTTTTATGGTGTCCCGCTTTGCAAAGTGCCGGACCGGTATACGCTCGGCGGCGCGATCGGCAAAGACGCCCGCGTCGTTGTCGCCGTCACCGACGAAGGGTTCGCGCGCCAATTGCAAACGATGCTCGACTGATCTTTATGGGGGTGAATGTATGTCGAAAATGCGTGTGTACGAATACGCCAAAAAACATAATGTGCCAAGCAAGGACGTTATTCATAAATTGAAAGAAATGAATATTGAAGTGAACAACCATATGACTATGCTCGAAGCCGATGTCGTCGAAAAGCTCGATCATCAATACCGCGTGAACTCAGAGAAAAAAGCGGAAAAGAAAACGGAGAAACCGAAGCGGCCGACGCCGGCGAAAGCCGCCGATTTTGCCGACGAGGAAATGTTTGAGGACAAGAAAGAAACGGCAAAGGCGAAGCCGGCGAAGAAAAAGGGAGCAGTGAAAGGAAAGGAAACGAAAAAAACAGAAGCACAGCAGCAAGAAAAGAAACTGTTCCAAGCGGCGAAGAAAAAAGGAAAAGGACCGATGAAAGGCAAAAAACAAGCTGCCCCAGCCTCAAAGCAGGCGCAGCAGCCGGCGAAAAAAGAAAAAGAGCTCCCGAAAAAAATTACGTTCGAAGGTTCGCTCACGGTAGCCGAATTGGCGAAAAAACTTGGCCGCGAGCCGTCGGAAATCATTAAAAAACTGTTTATGCTCGGCGTCATGGCGACGATTAACCAAGATTTAGACAAAGATGCGATCGAGCTCATTTGCTCTGATTACGGAGTTGAAGTCGAAGAAAAAGTGACGATCGATGAAACGAATTTTGAAACGATCGAAATTGTCGATGCGCCGGAAGATTTGGTGGAACGGCCGCCGGTCGTCACGATTATGGGGCACGTTGACCACGGGAAAACAACGCTGCTTGACGCAATCCGCCACTCGAAAGTGACCGAGCAAGAGGCGGGCGGTATTACACAGCATATCGGTGCTTATCAAGTCACGGTCAACGGCAAGAAAATTACGTTCCTCGATACGCCGGGGCATGAAGCGTTTACGACGATGCGGGCGCGCGGTGCGCAAGTGACGGATATCGTCATCCTTGTTGTTGCTGCTGATGATGGGGTCATGCCGCAGACGGTCGAGGCGATTAACCACGCCAAAGCGGCGAACGTACCGATTATCGTCGCCATTAACAAAATGGATAAGCCGGAAGCAAACCCGGATCGCGTTATGCAAGAGTTGATGGAGTACAACCTCGTTCCGGAAGAATGGGGTGGCGATACGATTTTCTGCAAGCTGTCGGCGAAAACCCAAGACGGTATTGACCATCTGTTGGAAATGATTTTGCTTGTCAGCGAAATGGAAGAACTAAAAGCGAACCCGAACCGCCGCGCGCTCGGTACGGTGATCGAAGCGAAGCTCGATAAAGGGCGCGGTCCGGTAGCGACGTTGCTCGTCCAAGCCGGTACGCTAAAAGTCGGTGATCCGATTGTTGTCGGAACAACGTACGGACGCGTGCGCGCGATGGTCAATGACAGCGGTCGGCGTGTCAAAGAAGCGGGTCCGTCGATGCCGGTCGAAATCACAGGGCTTCATGATGTGCCGCAAGCCGGGGACCGCTTTATGGTATTTGAAGATGAGAAGAAAGCGCGACAAATCGGAGAAGCGCGGGCACAGCGGCAGCTGCAAGAGCAGCGGAGCGTGAAAACGCGCGTCAGCTTGGACGATTTGTTTGAACAAATTAAGCAAGGTGAAATGAAAGAGCTGAACTTGATCGTTAAGGCCGACGTCCAAGGATCGGTCGAAGCGCTTGTCGCCGCCTTGCAAAAAATCGATATCGAAGGCGTGCGTGTGAAAATTATCCACGCGGCGGTCGGCGCCATTACGGAGTCAGACATCTTGTTGGCAACGACCTCGAACGCGATCGTCATCGGTTTTAACGTCCGTCCGGACACCAATGCGAAGCGGGCTGCCGAATCAGAAAACGTCGACATCCGCCTCCACCGCATTATTTACAATGTCATCGAAGAAATTGAAGCGGCGATGAAAGGGATGCTCGACCCAGAATATGAAGAAAAAGTGATCGGTCAGGCGGAAGTGCGGCAAACGTTCAAAGTGTCGAAAGTCGGCACGATCGCCGGGTGCTACGTCACCGACGGCAAAATTACCCGCGACAGCAAAGTGCGCCTTATCCGTCAAGGCATCGTCGTGTACGAAGGCGAAATCGACTCACTCAAACGGTATAAAGATGATGTGCGTGAGGTGGCGCAAGGATACGAATGCGGCGTGACCATCAAAAACTTCAACGATATTAAAGAAGGGGACGTCATCGAGGCGTACATCATGCAGGAAGTGGCTCGCGCATGATCGGCTTCGCCTCATGCGAATGCATCATCTACAACGCCCAGTCGCTAAAAGACAAACGGGCTGTCCTTCAACGGGTGATGACAAGAATCCGGCAAAAATATAATGTTTCTGTAGCCGAAATCGATTATCAAGATGCATGGCAGCGGGCGAAAATCGGCCTCGTTGCCATTGCGTCAAGTCGGCTCGCGACCGAGCGGGAACTTGAGCGGGCGCTGGCTTTGATCGACTCGTTTCCCGAATTGGAGCGGGCGGTGACATCATTTGAGTGGTTGTAATCGAGGTGATGGGTGATGAACATACGGGCAACTCGCGTTGGTGAGCAAATGAAAAAAGAGTTAAGCGATATTATCGGCCGCAAGCTGAAAGATCCGCGCATCGGCTTTGTCACCGTAACCGATGTGCGCGTCACCGGCGATTTGCAGCAAGCAAAAGTGTATATTAGCGTTTTCGGTGACGACGAGCAACGGGAAAACACCCTAAAGGCGCTTGAGAAAGCAAAAGGGTTTATCCGCTCGGAAATCGGTCAGCGCATCCGTCTGCGCAAAACGCCGGAAATTTTGTTCGAAATCGATGAAACAATCGAATACGGCAGCCGGATCGAGCGGCTGATCCGGCAAATTTCCGACGAGGACGGCCGCGATTCCGAAGAGGTGAACGATGAACCGAAAAATGGATAGACGAATCGTCTATCCATTGCCATTAGTGAGTATGACACGGAAAGGGTGCGCCGATGGACGGGGTATTGCTACTCAATAAACCGAAAGGGATGACGTCGCACGATTGTGTGGCGAAAGTACGACGCCTGCTGGGCATAAAAAAAGTCGGTCATACCGGCACGCTCGACCCAAACGTGTCTGGTGTGCTGCCGATTTGCCTTGGCAAGGCGACGCGCATCGCCGAATTTTTAACCGGAGCGACAAAAACATATGAAGGGGAAGTGACACTTGGCGCAGCGACGTCGACCGAAGACGCCGATGGTGACATCATCGCCGTCCAGACGGTTGACCGGACGATTGCGCGTGCGGAGATCGAAGCGGTATTCCGCAGCCTCACTGGGGATATCGAACAAACGCCACCGATGTATTCGGCGGTGAAAGTAAACGGCAAAAAACTGTATGAATATGCGCGTGCTGGCATCGAAGTCGAACGCCCAACGCGGCGTGTGACCATTTACGAGCTTGAGCTGCTTGATGAACGCGAGCAATTCGTCGGGGAAACAGTGTCGTTTCGCTTCCGTGTCATGTGCAGCAAAGGCACGTACGTCCGCACGCTCGCTGTCACCATTGGCGAGCGGCTCGGCTATCCGGCTCATATGTCCGATCTCATCCGCACAGCGTCTGGGCCGTTTCAGCTGGCTGATTGTGTGACGCTTGAAGAGGTCGAGCGCCGGGCGGCTGACGGGACGGTCGATGCCTTGCTAATTCCAATCGAGCAAGCGCTTTTTCATTTGCCGAAATACGAAATCAGTGATAAAGTAGCAGAGAAAGTGAAAAACGGGGCGCTGCTTCGTCTCCCCGCCTTTTTGCAGGAGCTTGACGGGCCGGTTCTGCTCGTGACGCCCGAGCGGGAGGCGATGGCCCTGTACGTGAAGCATCCGGCCCGCCCCGGTGTGATGAAGCCGTTGAAAGTGTTTCGTTAATGCCGGGCGAAATGCGGAAATAAAGAAGGTGGATCATGGACATGGAAACAATATTTATTTCGCATCCGCACCACTTTGAACGCCAAGCGCTTCCCCCAACGGTGATGGCGCTCGGTTATTTTGATGGCATTCATCTTGGTCATCAAAAAGTGATCACTACCGCGGTCGAGATTGCCAAACAACGCGGGTATGAAAGCGCAGTGATGACGTTTCATCCTCATCCATCCGTTGTGCTTGGCAAACAGCCGGAGCTTCGCCTGATCACCCCGCTCGGCAAAAAAGAGCAGCTGATCGCAGCGCTTGGGGTGAATCGGCTATATATCGTCGAATTTACGCCCGCATTCGCTGGGCTGCTGCCGGAACAATTTGTCGACCAATATTTGGACGAATTCCATGTAAAACATATTGTCGCCGGCTTTGATTTCACTTACGGGCGGTTTGGAAAAGGAACGATGGAGACGATGCCGCTTCATGCGCGCGGCCGCTTTGAGCAGACCATCATTCCAAAGATGACCGTCGACGGTGAGAAAGTGAGTTCCACACGCGTGCGGAAGCTGATTGAAGAAGGAGCGGTCGAACAGCTTCCCCGCCTGCTTGGCCGCTTTTACGACATCGAAGGAACGGTCGTCACCGGAGAACGGCGCGGGCGGACGATCGGGTTTCCGACGGCGAACATCGCTTTAAACGGCGATTATTTATTGCCGGCCATCGGCGTCTATGCTGTCAAGGCGACGATCGGCGGGCAAGTATATGAAGGAGTGGCCAACATCGGTTACAAACCGACGTTCCATGAGACGCGTGAAGGGTTGCCGAGCATCGAAGTGCACTTGTTCGAATTTGCCCGCGACATTTACGGGGAAACGGTAACGATTGAGTGGCACCGCCGCCTGCGGGGCGAGCAGAAGTTTGCGAGCGTCGCTGAGTTGACTGCGCAAATCGCCCGTGATAAAGAAGAAGCGAAGAAGTATTTCCACAGCTTAGGCGAAAAGACTTGCATTTTGCCGGAAAAAGAGGTATTCTAATCAATGTATGCGAACCGTTGCTTGGCTAGGCGATTCACCGACGCCCGCTCGGCAATCGGGGATTTCGAATTAGGGAGGTGAACAAGGATGGCATTAACGCAAGAGCGCAAACGTGAAATTATCGAGCAATTTAAAGTCCATGAGAACGACACTGGTTCTCCGGAAGTGCAAATTGCTATCCTGACGGAGCAAATCAACAACTTGAACGAGCATTTGCGCGTTCATAAAAAAGATCATCATTCACGGCGCGGCCTGCTGAAAATGGTCGGGAAACGCCGCAACTTATTGGCCTACTTGCGCAATAAAGACGTGGCGCGCTACCGTGAATTGATTGAGAAACTTGGATTACGTCGATAAAAAAGCGGGAGCATTCCCGCTTTTTTGCTAGTTTATAGGCGCAGTTTGCGCGGCAAATGATACAATGGCGCCAATTCGTCTATACTAATCATCAGCGATACCCATATTTTTATACATAGAGAGGAGTACTCGTTTGTATGGAACAAGAGAAACGCGTGTTTTCCATCGATGTGGCCGGGCGTCCACTCGTCATTGAAACCGGCGAGTTGGCGAAGCAGGCGAACGGCGCGGCGCTCGTCCGCTACGGTGATACCGTTGTGCTTAGCACGGCCACCGCATCGCGGGAAGCGAAAGACGTTGACTTTTTCCCGCTGACCGTCAACTACGAGGAGCGGTTGTACGCCGTCGGGAAAATTCCAGGTGGATTTATTAAGCGCGAGGGCCGTCCAAGCGAGAAAGCGATTTTGGCGAGCCGGCTCATCGACCGCCCGATTCGTCCGCTGTTTGCTGAAGGGTTCCGCAATGAAGTGCAAGTCGTGTCCATGGTCATGAGCGTCGATCAAGACTGTTCCCCGGAAGTGGCAGCGTTAATCGGTTCGTCGGTAGCGTTGACCATTTCTGACATTCCGTTTGAAGGGCCGATCGCTGGTGTCATTGTCGGTCGTATCGATGGCCAGTTTGTCATCAACCCGACGGTTGAACAAATGGAAAAAAGCGATATGCATCTCATTGTGGCAGGTACGAAAGATGCCATCAACATGGTCGAGGCCGGCGCGGACGAAGTGCCGGAAGAAGTGATGCTTGAAGCCATTATGTTCGGCCATGAAGAAGTGAAACGGCTTATCGCTTTCCAAGAGGAAATCGCTGCTCAAGTTGGCAAAGAAAAGATGGAAGTGGTTCTATACGAGCCAGACCCGGAACTAGAAGCGGAAATTCGCCAGCTTGCGGAAGCTGATATTAAGAAGGCCGTGCAAGTGCCGGAGAAACTGGCGCGCGATGCCGCCATTGAAGACGTAAAAGCTGGCGTTATTGCGAAATATGAAGCGGAAGAAGCTGATGAAGAGAAACTGAAGCAAGTGCAAGAAATTTTGCATAAGCTTGTGAAAGAGGAAGTGCGCCGCTTAATTACGGTCGAGAAAATTCGTCCCGATGGGCGCAAAGTTGATGAAATCCGCCCGCTGTCGTCAGCAGTTGGTATCTTGCCGCGCACGCATGGTTCCGGTCTGTTTACACGTGGGCAAACACAAGTATTAAGCGTCTGCACGCTCGGAGCACTCGGTGATGTGCAAATTTTGGACGGGCTTGATCTTGAAGAATCGAAACGGTTTATGCACCATTACAATTTCCCGCCGTTTTCCGTTGGCGAAACGGGGCCGATGCGTGGGCCGGGGCGGCGTGAAATTGGGCACGGGGCGCTAGGCGAGCGGGCGTTAGAGCCGGTCGTGCCGTCAGAGCGCGAGTTTCCGTACACGATCCGCCTCGTTTCCGAAGTGCTGGAGTCGAACGGCTCGACGTCGCAAGCCAGCATTTGTGCGAGTACGCTGGCGATGATGGACGCCGGGGTGCCAATTAAAGCGCCGGTTGCCGGCATTGCCATGGGGCTTGTGAAAAACGAGGATCATTATACGATTTTGACCGATATTCAAGGCATTGAAGACCATCTTGGCGATATGGACTTTAAAGTCGCCGGCACGAGAAAAGGCGTCACGGCGCTGCAAATGGACATTAAAATTAAAGGGCTGACGCGCGACATTTTGGAGGAGGCGCTACAGCAGGCACGCAAAGGTCGGCTCGAAATTTTAGACCATATGATGCAGACGCTCAGCGAGCCGCGTAAAGAGTTGTCTAAATATGCGCCGAAAATTTTGATCATGCACATCAATCCGGATAAAATTCGCGAAGTCATCGGACCGAGCGGCAAACAAATCAACAAAATCATCGATGAAACCGGCGTGAAAATCGACATCGAACAAGATGGCACGATTTTCATCTCGTCTGTCGATGAAGAAGCCAACCAAAAAGCGAAGCAAATTATCGAAGATATCGTCCGTGAAGTCGAAGTTGGACAAGTGTATTTAGGCAAAGTGAAACGGATCGAAAAATTCGGCGCGTTCGTCGAACTATTTAACGGCAAAGACGGGCTTGTCCACATTTCCGAACTTGCTGAAGAACGGATCGGCAAAGTGGAAGACATCGTCTCGATCGGTGATGAAATTTTAGTGAAAGTGACGGAAATCGATAAGCAAGGACGTGTCAACTTGTCGCGCAAAGCGGTGTTGCGCGAGCAGCGCGGTGCCGGAGAGTTGCCGAAAGAGACGCGGGAAAAACGAGGAAGACGGCCGGAGCGCCACCGCATGAAGCCTTAGGAATTTGTTTCTTAAGGCTCTTTTGTTATGTTCTAACCTGTCCCTCTGCTACATAATTTGTAGTAGTAAAAAAGAGGGGGGACAAGGGTGAACAACGGTTATGCTCGTTATATGGCGTTAGCAGTCATGTTCCTCACCGTCTGGATGGTCGTCCATTGGTCGCCGGTCGGCGACTATATTGAGAGTTGGCGCCCCGCAGAAACAGCGGCTGTGAAGAAACGTGATAAGTTATACGAAACGATTGCCAAACAAGCAAAGCAATACGAAATTCCCGCCCAAGATGCGGTTATCGATAAAGTATGGAAGGCGACGCCCGGTTACAATGGTCTTGCCGTCGATATTGACGCTTCTTATAAAAACATGAAAAAAACAGGGACGTTCGATGAGCGAAAACTCGTGTTCCGCCAAGTGTCTCCGCGCATCCATTTGGACGATTTGCCGCCGGCGCCGATTTACCGCGGTCATCCCGACAAGCCGATGGTCTCGTTTTTGATCAATGTAGCCTGGGGAGAAGAGTATATTCCTGACATGCTTGAGACGTTGAAAAAGCACGATGTCAAGGCGACGTTCTTTTTGGAAGGACGATGGGTAAAAAATCATCCGGAGATGGCAAAAATGATAGCAGACGCCGGCCATGAAATCGGCAACCATTCTTACAGCCATAAAGATTTAAAAACGCTTAGCAATGCCGACATCCGCCGCGAACTCGAGAAAACGAATGAAGTGATCGAAGCAGTGACCGCGGTCAAATGCAAGTGGTTCGCCCCGCCAGGCGGCAGCTATCGTGATGAGGTTGTCGAAATTGCTGCCAAGCTTCGCATGAAGACGATTATGTGGAGTGTCGATACAATAGATTGGCAAAAACCATCGCCATCTGTTATAGTGAAACGGGTAACATCCAAAGTCCATCCCGGTGCCATGATTTTGATGCATCCAACGATGCCGACGGCGGCCGCGCTTGATGAGCTGATCGTTTCGATTCAGCGCCAAGGGTACGCCATCGGCAGCTTGACGGCCTTATTCGACGAGAAAAGACTGGCAAAAAAACAGGAGGAACATGGAGTTGATTAACAAATATACGTGCAAAAACGGTGTACGAATCGTGCTGGAGCAAATTCCGACCGTGCGCTCGGTGGCCATTGGCGTATGGATCGGTACAGGCTCGCGCAACGAGACGGAACAAAACAACGGCATTTCCCATTTTTTGGAACACATGTTTTTTAAAGGGACAACTACACGCACGGCTCGGGATATTGCGGAAGCGTTCGACAGCATCGGCGGACAAGTGAACGCCTTTACATCTAAGGAGTATACGTGCTATTACGCGAAAGTGTTGGATGAACACGCACCGCTGGCGCTGGAAATGCTCGCCGATATGTTTTTCCATTCAACGTTTGTTGAGGATGAGCTACAAAAAGAGCGCAACGTCGTGCTTGAAGAAATCAAAATGTATGAAGATACGCCAGATGACATCGTCCATGACTTGCTCGGCAAGGCATGCTATGCGAACCATCCGCTAGGCTACCCGATTTTAGGCACGGAAGAGACGTTGCGCACGTTTACTGGCGACACGCTGCGTCAATATATGGCTGACTATTATACACCGGACCGCGTCGTTGTTTCGGTTGCTGGCAATGTCGATGAGCGGTTTATTGGGGAGATTGAACGCTATTTCGGTTCGTTTACGGCCGCCAATAAGCCGGCCTTCCCCGGAAAGCCGTCGTTCGTACCGCAAAAACTTGCGCGCAAAAAAGACACCGAGCAAGCGCACGTATGCATCGGATTTAACGGGTTGCCGATCGGTCACCCGGACGCGTACCCGCTCCTTATTTTAAACAATATTTTAGGCGGCAGCATGAGCAGCCGGCTGTTCCAGGAGGTGCGCGAACAGCGCGGATTGGCCTATTCGGTCTTCTCGTACCATTCCGCCTACCAAGATAGCGGTTTGCTCGCTATTTATGCCGGTACGGGAAGCGGTCAGCTCGACATTTTGTTTGAAACGATCCAACGGACGCTTTGCCATTTGAAAGAAGACGGCATTACGGAAAAAGAGCTGCATAACAGCAAAGAGCAAATGAAAGGAAGTTTAATGCTCGGACTTGAAAGCACAAATAGCCGCATGAGCCGCAATGGCAAAAACGAGCTTCTTCTCGGCCGCCATCGGTCGCTTGATGAAATTATCGAAGAGATCGAAAGTGTCACCGTCGAAAAAGTGAACGAGTTGGCGCGCACAGTTTTCGCGGAAGATTATGCCCTTGCTCTCATCAGTCCCGACGGCGTTTTGCCGCAGCCGCTTCGTTCCTAGCGAACATCGGCGCATAAAAAAAAGCTAACGACCTTCGTGAGGTTGTTAGCTTTTTCACTTTGTACGGCCGAGCCCCCCTATCATCCCTCTTCAGGTACGTCGATCATCACCATATCGGCGCCGATTTTGCGGATATATTTCCACGGCACGCGAATTTCTTGCCCCTCTTTACGAAACCCGAACCATTTTCCGGTCGGAATGAGCAGCGCCTCGACTTGGCCGGTTTGCTCGTTGATTTCCAAATCGGTTTGCCCGAGCACCCCGAGCCGCTCTGCCCGCCTCACATCGACGATTTCTTTGCCGCTTAACTCACTCAGCCTCACGCCTGGCTTCCCCCTCTTCGTGTCTTTATTTCTATTGTAAGGAACAAAACAGAAAAAAATGACTGTCGCCCGTCCGGGAACGAAACATATTGCCCATTTTTCCCGCCGAGGATATTCACCTATATTTTCTCCCCGACATAAGATGGGAAAAGAAACGGAGCAGTTTGCTAATAAAAGAAGGTGAGCGTACAACATGATGCTGACAGGAATGCATGTCGCCATTATCGGTGGTGATGCGCGGCAGCTTGAAGTTATCCGCAAACTTGTCGAACTCGATGCAAAGTTATCACTCGTCGGCTTTGACCAGCTCGCCCACCATTTTACTGGGGCAGTGAAGCTGCCGATCGATGAAGTCGATTTTGCCGACTTGGATGCGATCATTTTGCCGGTCCACGGTACGACGTTGGACGGAAACGTAAACAGTGTCTTTTCCCAAGAACCGATTCCGTTTACGGAAGAGATGGTGCAAAAGACCATGAAACGGTGCACGATCTACTCCGGCATTAGCAACTCGTATTTAGATGACTTGGTGAGAAAGACAGGGCGCAAGCATGTGCAACTGTTTGAGCGCGATGATGTCGCCATTTATAACTCCATTCCGACCGCTGAAGGAACGATCATGATGGTCATTCAGCATACTGATTTTACCATTCACGGTTCACACGTCGCCGTCTTAGGATTGGGGCGCGTCGGCATGACGGTTGCTCGGACATTTGCTGCCCTTGGGGCGAAAGTAAAAGTCGGGGCGCGCCGGTCAGAGCATCTCGCACGCATTACAGAAATGGGGCTTGTGCCGTTTCACTTGAACGATTTGGAAAAAGAAGTGCGCGATATTGACATCTGCATTAACACCATCCCCCATTTGATCGTGACAGCGAGTGTTATCGCCAAAATGCCGGCCCATACGCTGATCATCGATTTGGCGTCAAAGCCGGGCGGTACCGACTTCCGCTACGCGGAAAAACGCGGAGTCAAAGCCATCTTGGCGCCAGGGCTTCCAGGAGTGGTAGCGCCGAAAACGGCCGGGCAAATTATCGCCAACGTTCTCGCGCAGCTGTTATATCAAGATTTACAAAAACGGGAGGAGAATAAGTAATGAGCGGAAATAGCTTAAAAGGGAAGCGAATCGGTTTTGGCCTCACCGGGTCGCATTGTACGTATGATGCTGTGTTTCCGGAAATTGAAAAACTCGTCAAAGAAGGGGCGGAGGTTCTTCCAATTGTTACCTATACGGTAAAGACGACAAACACTCGTTTTGGCGAAGGGGAAGAATGGGTGAAAAAACTCGAGCAATTGACCGGGAACGAGGTGATTGACACGATTGTCAAAGCTGAACCGCTCGGGCCGAAACTTCCACTTGATTGCATGGTCATCGCCCCACTGACTGGCAATTCGATGAGCAAACTGGCGAACGCCATGACCGATTCCCCAGTGCTGATGGCCGCCAAGGCGACAATGCGCAACCACCGCCCGGTCGTGCTCGGCATTTCGACAAACGATGCGCTCGGTTTAAACGGTGTCAACTTGATGCGGCTGATGGCGGCGAAAAATATTTATTTCATTCCTTTCGGTCAAGACGCTCCACACGCGAAGCCGAACTCGATGGTAGCGCACATGCCGCTCCTTCGTGATACAGTGCTCGCCGCCCTCGAAGGGAAACAGCTGCAGCCGGTCGTGATCGAGCGGTTTCGTTACAACGATTAAAGGACATTCGCGGAAAATCGGCACCGCACTCAAAAATTTTCTCTCGTCCGCAGTGGAATGTGATAAAATAAAAATTATGAATTCACTTTTAACAGTGACGATGTGGAAGGAGAATGGCTGATGACTCAAAAACAATATCATGTTGCTGTTGTCGGAGCAACGGGGGCAGTTGGGCAACAAATGGTGCGGACGCTTGAAGACCGGAACTTTCCGGTCGGAAAATTAACGCTGTTATCATCGGAACGTTCGGCAGGCAAAAAAATGCGCTTCCGCGGCGAGGAAATTGAGGTGCAAGTGGCAACACCGGAGCGTTTCGACGGGGTGGATATCGCCTTATTCAGCGCCGGCGGGTCAGTATCGAAAGCATTGGCGCCGGAAGCGGTTCGGCGTGGGGCGATCGTTATCGACAATACGAGCGCATTTCGGATGGACGAAAAGGTGCCGCTTGTCGTCCCAGAAGTAAATGAAAGCGACTTGACATGGCATAACGGCATCATTGCCAATCCGAACTGCTCGACGATTCAAATGGTCGTGGCGCTAGAGCCGATCCGGAAAGCGTTCGGCTTAGAGCGCGTCATTGTCTCGACGTACCAAGCTGTTTCTGGGGCTGGAGCGCAGGCTATTGAGGAGTTGCATGCACAGACGAAAGCCGTGCTCGAAAATAAGCCGGTTGAAGCTAATATTTTGCCAGTGAAATCGGATCGGAAACATTACCAAATTGCATTCAACGCCATTCCGCAAATCGATAAATTTCAAGACAATGGCTTTACATTTGAAGAGATGAAAATGATTAATGAAACGAAAAAAATTATGCATATGCCTGAGCTAAAAGTCGCAGCAACGTGCGTACGCATCCCGGTGGCGAGCGGCCACTCGGAATCGGTGTACGTCGAAATCGAACAAGACGGCGTCACCGCTGCCGATCTGCAGTCGGTACTGAGCGAGGCACCGGGCGTCGTGTTGCAAGATGACCCGAACGAGCAGTTGTATCCGATGCCGGCGGATTGCGTCGGAAAGTATGACGTCTTTGTCGGCCGCATCCGCCGCGACTTGGACAATAGCCGTGCTTTCCATCTATGGATCGTTGCTGACAATCTATTAAAAGGAGCAGCCTCAAACTCCGTACAAATTGCAGAAAGCTTATTGAAGCTTGGGCTGATTTGAATAAGCATCGGGGTGTTAGCATGAAAATCATTGTCCAAAAGTTTGGCGGCACGTCCGTCCGCGATGAGCGCGGACGGAACTTGGCACGCCGCCATATTGAAAAGGCGCTTGAAGACGGCTACAAAGTCGTCGTTGTCGTCTCGGCCATGGGCCGTAATGGCGATCCGTACGCGACCGATACGCTTCTTCACTTGATCGGCGGCACCGGCCATCATGTGACCAAGCGCGAACAAGATATGTTAATGGCGTGCGGGGAAATCATTTCGAGCGTCGTATTTAGCAATTTGCTGAATGAACACGGCATTAAGGCGACGGCGTTTACCGGCGCGCAAGCCGGATTCCGCACGAACGGCGATCATACGAATGCGAAGATTCTCGAAATGCGCTGCGATCGCCTTCTTGAGGCGCTCGAACAATACGATGTCATCGTCGTCGCCGGTTTTCAAGGGGTGGCAGAAAACGGCGATATCACAACGCTTGGCCGCGGTGGAAGCGATACATCCGCTGCAGCGCTCGGCGCTGCCTTAAATGCCGAGTGGGTCGACATTTTTACCGATGTCGACGGCGTTATGACCGCCGACCCGCGAATTGTCGAAAGTGCCCGGCCACTGGAAGTCGTCACATACACGGAAATTTGCAATATGGCGTACCAAGGAGCGAAAGTCATTCATCCGCGCGCAGTGGAAATCGCTATGCAAGCGAAAGTGCCGTTGCGCGTTCGTTCGACGTATTCCGATGCGCCTGGAACGCTTGTCACTTCATCGGTTCGTGGTCAAAAAGGAAGTGATGTGAAGGAGCGGCTTGTCACGGGCATTGCATATGTCGCCAATGTCACGCAAATTAAAGTGCTGGCGAAAGAGGGACACTATGAACTGCAGTCTGATGTGTTCCAAGCGATGGCTCGCGAAGGGATCAGCGTCGACTTTATTAACATTTCGCCATACGGCGTCGTTTACACAGTGAGCGGCGACATGACAGAAAAAGCGATTGCTGCTTTGCGTCGTGTTGGTTATGAGCCGGCGGTGACGCCTCGCTGTGCCAAAGTGTCGGTTGTCGGTGCTGGCATTGCTGGCGTGCCGGGGGTGACGGCGAAAATCGTCACTGCTTTATCGGAACAAGGCATTCAAATTTTGCAGTCGGCTGACAGCCATACGACGATTTGGGTGCTTGTGAAACAGGATGATATGGAAAAAGCGGTTAACGCCTTGCATGACGCCTTTTGTCTGTCTGAGGAAGGCGGATATGAAGCGATTTGGAACGAGGAGTGAAAACAGTGGCTCAGTTCGGAAACATTGTAACGGCGATGGTGACACCATTTGACCGGAAAGGAAATCTCGATTTAGCGAAAACGACGGAGCTCGTCAACTATTTGCTCGATAACGGCACTGATGCGCTCGTTGTCGCCGGCACGACCGGCGAATCGCCGACCTTAACGGCAGAGGAAAAAGTCGCGTTGTTCCGTCACGTCGTTAATGTCGTCAACGGCCGTGTGCCGGTCATTGCCGGGACGGGAACGAACGATACGCGCGCGTCGATCGAACTGACGAAGCGGGCAGAAGAGACGGGGGTTGACGCCGTCATGCTCGTTGCGCCGTATTATAATAAGCCAAACCAAGAAGGGCTGTATCAGCATTTTAAAGCAATTGCCGAAAGTACGTCGCTGCCGGTCATGCTTTATAATGTGCCGGGACGTACGTCGGTCAATCTCGCTCCTGAGACCGTTATTCGGCTCGCTGCGATTCCAAACATTGTCGCTGTCAAAGAAGCGGGCGGCAACTTGGATGCGATGGCGGAAATCATTGAGCAAACTCCGGACGATTTCCTGCTGTATAGTGGAGATGACAGCTTGACGCTTCCGGTGTTGGCGATCGGCGGCGCCGGCGTCGTCTCGGTCGCTTCGCACATCATCGGAAATGAGATGCAGCAAATGATCCGCGCCTTCCAAGCGGGTGATCACCAAAAAGCGGCGGCGCTGCACCGGAAATGGGTGCCGCTTATGAAAGGGCTGTTTGCTGCACCAAGTCCGGTGCCGGTGAAAACTGCGCTTCAGTTGCGCGGATTGGATGTCGGTCCGGTGCGTCTTCCGCTCGTTCCGCTCACTGAGCAAGAACGGAGCGAGCTCAGCCGTCTGCTCAGTGCGTTGTCATAACATCGACACTGTAGGAACAGCTCACCCCCAACGCTGCTGTTTGCGCGTTGGGGCGTTTTTTTGCCTTCATGGCAAAATCGTCTGCCCGATTATAACAATCTTGTGTTTTTCAGCGCCGATTCGTTATAATAAAGGCAAGTGACTTTGAGCGGGTTAGCATCATGATTGGGAGGACGCAGCCTTGAAATCAAAAATAAAGCCGGTAGAGAAAATACGTATTTTTGCCCTTGGGGGAGTCGGAGAAATCGGCAAAAACATGTATGTCGTTGAATTAGACGAGGACATTTTCGTCCTTGATGCCGGGGTCATGTATCCGGAAGATGAAATGCTTGGCATCGACAAGGTGATTCCGGACATTACGTATTTAATTGAACGGCAACATCGCATTCAGGCGATTTTTCTCACCCATGGGCATGAGGAACATATGGGAGCGATCGCCTATGTGCTCAAGCAGCTGTCTGCGCCAGTATACGGTACGAAGTTGACGCTCGGTTTGGCAGAAGCGATTTTAAAAGAACAAGGCATCACGAACGCCAATCTGAACGAAATTCACCCCGATGCCGAATTATCGTTTGACAAGGCGAAAGTGACGTTTTTCCGCACGATCCACAGCATCCCCGATTCCGTCGGCATAAGCCTGCATACATCGCAAGGGGCGATTGTGTACACGAGTGATTTTAAATTTGACCAAACACCGTACGGAAACAGCCGCGCTGACTTGGGGAAAATGGCACAGATCGGCGAACAAGGGGTGCTATGCTTGCTTTCGGACAGCACGAATGCTGAGCGCCCTGGATACAGTGGTTCTGACGCGGTGGTCGCCCATGAAATTGCCGATGTGATCGGCCATGCGAAGGGACGTGTGTTCGTCGCCTGCTACGCCTCGAACATTATGCGCATCCAGCAAGTGCTTTATGCCGCCCACCAATACGGGCGCAAAGTGGCGGTGATCGGCAAAACGCTGCATAAAGTGATGGATATCGCGGTGCGCCTTGGTTATTTGCACCTTCCGGACAAGGTGACGATCTCCGCTCATGACCTCGACCGTTATCGCGATCAAGAACTCATCATTTTAACGACCGGCGGGCACGGCGAGCCGATAAGTGCGCTTTGGCGCATGGCACGACAGACCAATAAACAGGTGAACATCAAGGAAGGAGACACCGTCATCGTTGCTGCTTCTGTCATGCCGGGCTATGAACTTGGGTTCGCCAAAACGATCGACGCTTTGTACCGCGCCGGGGCGAATGTGATTTACCGCGATCGGCAAGTGCACGTGTCCGGACACGGTTGCCAGGAAGAATTAAAGTTAATGCTCAATTTAATGAAGCCGAAATATTTCATTCCGGTGCACGGGGAGTATCGAATGCAAAAGGCGCACGCACGCTTGGCGAAAGCAGTCGGCATCTCGGAAGAGCGGACGTTTTTGCTCGATAAAGGCGAAGTGATCGAATTCCGAAGCGGAACTGCCCGCCCTGGCGGCAAAGTGCCGTACGGCAACATTTTAATTGACGGTCTTGGCATCGGCGATGTCGGCAACATCGTGTTGCGCGACCGGCGCCTATTGTCACAGGACGGCATTTTAATCGCGGTCGTCACGCTCAACAAAGAAGCGAAAACGATTGCGGCCGGTCCGGAGATCATTTCACGCGGCTTCGTTTACATGCGCGAGGCCGAAACGCTGCTTGAGGAAGCGGAACAAATGGTAGCGGCGATCATTGAACGTTGCCTTGAGTCGTACATGCTTGAATGGTCGTCATTAAAGGCGAACATTCGCGAGGCGTTAAGCCAGTTTTTATTTGAAAAAACGAAGCGAAAACCGATGATTTTACCTATTATTATGGAAGTATAATGCAATCATGCTCAAAGTCCACGGGGGAAATGCTGGAAACGGTTGGCCGTTGCCGGCATTTTTCTTTTCCTTTCGGCCATACTAAACGTATGACCAACAGAAAGGAGAAGAATAAGGATGGAGAAGGAGCGTTACTTCCAAGCAGAGACGGAAGAAAATGCAGAAACGAAAACGGACGAAGCTACCGCGGCCATTACCCAACTTGGGCAAACGAATATCCCACAAATGGAGCCGGATACGAACATCCACTGTTTGACGATCGTCGGCCAAATTGAAGGCCATGTTCAGTTGCCCCCGCAAAATAAGACGACAAAATATGAACATGTCATTCCACAAATCGTCGCCATTGAGCAAAATCCGAAAATTGAGGGGCTGCTCGTCATTTTAAACACGGTCGGCGGCGATGTCGAAGCCGGGCTCGCCATCGCGGAAATGCTCGCTTCTCTCTCGAAACCGACCGTTTCCGTTGTGCTTGGCGGCGGCCATTCGATCGGCGTGCCGATCGCCGTGTCGTGCAATTACTCATTTATCACCGAGACAGCCACGATGACGATTCATCCGATTCGTCTAACCGGGCTTGTCATCGGTGTGCCGCAAACGTTCGAGTATTTGGATAAAATGCAAGAGCGTGTTGTCCGTTTCGTGACGAAACATTCCAATATTAGCGAAGAAAAATTTAAAGAGCTCATGTTTTCGAAAGGAAATTTAACGCGTGATATCGGAACGAACGTTATCGGGCCTGACGCCGTCCAGTATGGGCTGATCGATGAAGTCGGCGGCGTGTCGCAGGCAATGGCGAAGCTGCGGCAGTTGATCGAGATGAAAAAAGGGGGCGAAGGGAAGATGATCCAATGATTTTATATACGGTCATGCCCGAACATTTGTTGTTCCCAGTAGATGCGGCCGAATATGAAAAGAAAAAAATGGTCTATTATGACGGCATTCCGTTTCTTGTCCAAATCGTGGAAAATGGTGAATATGAAATCGTGCAAAATTTAAGCACAAACCCCTACCACTTTTTAAACGCCAAATATGCACCAGGAGCGCGGTTTCCGATTTCCGCGGCAACATCGTAATGAATTGTTCAGCGGTTCATGATATAATAATAGGGAAGCAGAAAAAAGCAGCCATTGTTGGCTGCTTTTTTCCAGCTTGCCAATTCATTCATGCTGGAGTGAGCGATGATGGCGAAACGAAAGCGAAAAAAAAGGGGAAAGCCGTCAAGGAAGCAGCCGTGGGCGGAGGCGATTCGCTTTGAACTGATCGGCCTTGGGCTATTGACCGTTGCTGTTGTTGCGATGGCTCGCCTCGGGCTCGTCGGCGAAACGCTTGTGTTGATTAGCCGCTTTTTTTTCGGCGAATGGTACATGCTATTAGTAGGCGGTTTATTCATTTTATCGTTCATCTTGATATGGAAACGGGAGTGGCCGTCATGGGCGAGCCGACCGTTTGTTGGTGCTTCGATTATTGCTGCGGCGTTTTTGTTATTAAGCCATGGCAAGTTGTTTGAACTCATGTCGCGGCGCGGTGAACTCGATCCAAGCGTTATTCGCACGACATGGGAACTGTTTTGGAACGAAGCAAACGGCAAGGAGACCGCTATCGATTTAGGAGGCGGGATGGTCGGCGCGTTGTTGTTTGCCGCCAGCTATCAGCTGTTTGATGCGCTCGGGACGAAATGGATTTGCTTCATTTTGTTCGTCGTCGGCTTCATCGTGCTGACTGGAAAATCGTTGCGTGAGACGGCTGGCAGACTGATCGTCTTAGTAGCAACGTTTCTGCGCCAAGAATGGTTAGCGTTTGTTGAGGATATGAAGCAATGGGTGACGGGACGAAAAAGGCGGGCTAATAACGGACGGAAACGACGCAAGCTGCAGGACAAGGCGGCTGCCCAGCCGGAAGATGAGCCTGCCGAAGCCGGCACCGCTGAACCGGAGGACGAGCTCCTTTCCCCACCGCCGATCATATCCGATTTTGCCGCTGTCCGGTCGGCAGTCGAGCTCGAAGAAGAAAAGCAGCCGCCAACTGAAGGCGATGACGGCGGAAACGGGGATGCATCGACGCCACCGTTGGCGTTTTCCGAGCATGAAAACACCAACTATGATTTGCCGCCGCTTGAACTTCTTCGCCTGCCGAAACCGGCCGGGCAATCGGCCGATCATGCCAACATTTACGCCAATGCGCGCAAATTAGAGAAAACGTTCCAAAGCTTCGGTGTTAAGGCGAAAGTGACGCAAGTGCATCTTGGCCCGGCCGTGACGAAATACGAAGTATACCCAGATGTCGGGGTGAAAGTGAGTAAAATCGTCAACTTAAGCGATGATCTGGCGCTCGCTCTAGCGGCGAAAGATATTCGCATTGAAGCGCCGATTCCCGGCAAATCTGCGATCGGTATTGAGGTGCCGAACGAAGAAATCGCCACCGTGTCGCTGCGCGAAGTGTTGGAAGCCGTCGAACATACGCGGCCTGAGGCCAAGCTCTTAATCCCGCTTGGACGCGACATTTCCGGAGAAGTCGTCGCCGCCGAATTGAACAAAATGCCGCATTTATTGATCGCTGGCGCCACTGGCAGCGGCAAAAGCGTCTGCATTAACGGCATTATCGTTAGCCTGCTTATGCGCACGAAGCCACATGAGGTCAAGTTGATGATGATTGACCCGAAAATGGTCGAGTTAAGCGTGTATAATGGCATCCCCCATTTGTTGACGCCGGTTGTCACCGATGCGAAAAAAGCGGCCCAGGCGCTGAAAAAAGTTGTCCAAGAAATGGAGCGGCGCTATGAGCTGTTTTCCCATACCGGCACACGCAACATTGAAGGGTATAACGAACATATTCGCCAACAGAACGAAACGGTACCAGAACAGCAGCCGCTCTTACCGTATATCGTCGTCATCATTGACGAGCTGGCTGATTTGATGATGGTGGCGTCTTCGGATGTCGAAGAAGCGATCACCCGCTTAGCGCAAATGGCGCGCGCTGCCGGCATCCATTTAATCATTGCCACTCAACGCCCATCGGTCGATGTCATTACCGGCGTCATCAAAGCGAACATCCCGTCTCGTATCGCTTTTAGCGTCTCGTCGCAAATCGATTCACGCACCATTTTGGATATGGGCGGAGCGGAAAAATTGCTTGGCCGTGGCGACATGCTATTTTTACCAATGGGAGCGTCAAAACCAGTGCGTGTCCAAGGAGCGTTTGTATCCGATCAGGAAGTGGAAGAGGTTGTTCAGTTTGTCATCGGCCAGCAGCAGGCGCAATACTATGAGGAAATGATCGTCCAAGATGGAGAAGCGAACTCCTCAGCAGTCGAAGATGATCTGTACGAAGAAGCTGTCCGTCTTGTCGTGGAAATGCAAAGCGCCTCTGTTTCAATGTTGCAGCGCCGCTTCCGCATCGGTTATAATCGCGCCGCCCGGCTCATCGATGCCATGGAGGAGCGCGGCGTTGTCGGTCCTTATGAAGGCAGCAAGCCGCGCGCTGTTCTTTGGTCAAAAGAAGATTTAAAAAAGACGTCATAAACAGGGAAGCAGGCAGGTTCATTTCACCTGCCTGCTCAAAGGTGTATCATATTGGAAGCGCTACCAACCATATTTCTTTTTTTTCGACAAAATTTGATTACACCTATTTATTTGGTCTGTAAAAAATGTTATAGTAATGTCAAAAAGGTTATATGTCTAATGTCAGAGGTCTGATCTTAAAGGAAATGCGTAACGTGGAGGACGTTGTCATGTCAATCAAATCAGACAACCGCCATCTTTACTTGCAAGTCATTGATCGTATTAAACACGATATTGAAACTGGGGTATACAAAGAGCGTCAAAAATTGCCATCTGAGTTTGAGCTCGCCAAACAGCTCGGCGTCAGCCGGGCGACGTTGCGGGAGGCGCTTCGGGTGCTTGAGGAAGAAAACATCATCATCCGCCGTCATGGCGTCGGAACGTTTGTCAATGCCCGCCCGCTGTTTACATCCGGCATTGAGCAGCTCTCAAGCGTGACCGACATGATCCGTCAAGCTGGGCGCAAACCGGGGACGATTTTTTTGTCTTCCTCCATCCAACAGCCGACGGAAGATGATATGCGCCGCTTTCAATGCCAGCCGGATGACGAGATTTTGCTCATCGAGCGAGTGCGCACGGCCAATGGGGAGCCAGTCGTCTATTGCCTTGATAAAATTTTGTGCAAATATTTGCCAAAAGGCATTTCGTATGAGCATGAGTCGCTGTTTGAAAACTTGCACAATCAAGCGCACCGTGATATTGCTTATGCAGTCGCGCGCATTGAGCCGCTCGGCTATCATGAGAAAGTGTCGCCGATTTTGCAATGTGATCCAGAAACAGCCTTGCTCGTGCTCAAACAAATGCATTTTGACAAAAATGATGAACCGATTTTTTATTCAACGAACTACTTCCGCTCCGACAAGTTCAGCTTTCACGTAATGAGGAAGCGATTCGGGTTTTAAAGGGGGTGAAATCGGTACATAGAAAGAGAGCGGAAGTTTCATACTAATTTAGGAACAAATTTTTAATAGGGGGTAATGGATGGTGAAAAAGCGATTCGGATGGGCGCTCTCCGTTCTGTTCGCTGCCGGTACGCTGCTTTCTGCCTGTGGCGGCCAAGGAGGAGACAATGCGGGAGGCAAGAAAGAAGATACGTTCAGCGTTGCCATGGTCACGGACGTAGGTGGCGTTGACGACAGATCGTTCAACCAGTCGGCTTGGGAAGGATTGCAAAAGTTCGGTAAAGATAACGGCCTTGAGAAAGGGCGCGGCGGTTATGACTATTTGCAATCCACGAGCGATGCCGATTATCCGACAAACTTAAACAAGCTCGTGCGCAACGACTTTGACTTGATTTACGGTATCGGTTATTTGATGGGCGATGCGATGAAAGAAGTGGCCGAGCAAAATCCGAAAAAACATTTTGCCATTGTTGATACGGTCGTTGATGCACCGAATGTCGCGAGCATTACGTTTAAAGAGCACGAAGGCTCGTTCCTTGTCGGTGTTGTCGCCGGATTGATGACGAAAACAAATAAAGTCGGCTTTGTCGGCGGGATGGAAATTCCGTTGATTGAGAAATTCGAAAGCGGATTCCGGGCCGGCGTCAAAGCGGTCAATCCGAAAGCGACTGTCGAAGTGCAATATGCTGGAGCGTTTGACCAAGCGGATAAAGGGAAGGCGATCGCCTCAAGCATGTACGCTTCCGGTATTGATATTATTTACCATGCAGCCGGAGGAACTGGAAACGGCGTTTTCTCGGAAGCAAAAGACTTAAAGAAAAAAGATCCGAACCGTGAAATTTGGGTCATCGGCGTCGATAAAGACCAAGCTCCGGAAGGCGAGGTTAAGATCGGCGACAAAACATACAATGTGACGCTCACATCAATGGTTAAACGGGTCGATGTAGCTGTTTATGACGTTGCCAAACGGGCGCAAGCCGGCGACTTCCCAGGCGGTCAAGCGATTGAGTACGGCTTGCCGGAAAACGGAGTCGGTATTGCCCCGACGCAAGACAACATTCCGGATGATGTGCTAAAAGCGGTTGATGAATGGAAAGAAAAAATCGCTAACGGTGAAGTGAAAGTGCCGACGAACCGAAAAGAGTACGAACAATTTGCTGCAACGTTGAAATAATGAAATGAAAAAGGCTAGTGCGCGCCGCTAGCCTTTTTCAAAATCATGAAATGAAGGGCGGCCTATATAGATGCCATTTGGTGCTTTACCATTCGCCGTTTTTACGGAATGATTGGACCAACTGTTGGGAGACCGAACAGCGCCGTTTGAGACCAATGGATAAGTCTATGAGATGGGCTGTTCGCTCTTCCGTCATGCCGCGACGCAGCGTAGACAAGCCTTTAGCTTGCGTCGGGCAGCTGTTGCATCTATAGTGTTGCCGCCTCTCATTTTGTGATTTTGACCTTGCCAAAGTGGGGAGTGAATTGCTTGGAATACGTAATTGAAATGCTTAACATTCGCAAAGTGTTCGGCACCTTCGTCGCCAACGACAACATTACGCTGCAGGTGAAAAAAGGGGAAATTCACGCCCTCCTTGGTGAAAACGGTGCCGGCAAGTCGACGCTGATGAACGTGCTGTTTGGCCTCTATCAGCCAGATGGCGGCGAAATCCGCGTCAAAGGGAAGCCAGTGCGCATCACCGACCCGAATGTCGCCAACGACCTCGGCATCGGAATGGTGCATCAGCACTTTATGCTCGTCGATACGTTTACAGTGACGGAAAACATCATTTTAGGCAGCGAACCGGCACAGGCGGGAACGATCGACATGAAGCGGGCTGAACAGGAAGTGCGCGAACTGTCCGAGCGGTATGGACTAGCAGTTGACCCGACAGCGAAAATCGCCGATATTTCCGTCGGCATGCAGCAGCGCGTCGAAATTTTAAAGACGCTTTATCGCGGTGCGGACATTTTAATTTTTGACGAGCCGACCGCCGTCTTGACGCCGCAGGAAATCCGTGAGCTCATTGAAATTATGCGTACGCTCGTCCGCGAAGGAAAATCGATCATTTTAATTACGCACAAGCTCAAAGAAATTATGGAAGTGTGCGACCGTGTTACCGTTATCCGCCGCGGCAAAGGAATCGCAACGCTTAACGTCGCTGAAACGAATCCGAACGAGCTGGCGGCGCTCATGGTCGGCCGCGAGGTGCAGTTTACGACTGAAAAACGGCCAGCTGAACCGGGGAAACCAGTGCTCGAAATTGAAAACTTAGTCGTCAAAGACGCCCGCGGTGTCACGGCTGTCAACGGCCTGAACTTGACGGTGCGCGCCGGTGAGGTTGTGGGCATCGCCGGGGTTGACGGCAACGGGCAAACCGAGCTGATTGAAGCGTTAACCGGCTTGGTTAAGGCGGAATCAGGGACGATTAAGCTGAACGGCCAGGAGATAACGAACTTGCCGCCGCGCAAAATCGTCGAAGCCGGCGTCGGCCATATTCCGCAGGACCGGCATAAGCACGGGCTTGTGCTTGATTTTCCGATCGGCGAAAACATGGTGCTGCAAACATACTATAAACCGCCTTACTCGAAACGGGGCATGTTGAACTTTAAAGCGATTTATGACAAAGCGCGCCAGCTCATCCGCGAGTTTGACGTGCGCACGCCAGACGAGTACACGAAAGCGCGGGCGCTATCCGGCGGGAACCAGCAAAAAGCGATCATCGGCCGCGAAGTCGACCGCAATCCAGACTTATTGATCGCCGCTCAGCCGACGAGGGGACTGGATGTCGGGGCGATTGAGTTTATCCATAAGCGGCTCATCGAGCAGCGCGACCAAGGAAAAGCGGTGTTGCTCGTGTCGTTCGAACTCGATGAGGTGATGAACGTCAGCGACCGGATCGCCGTTATTTATGAAGGGAAAATTATCGCCATCGTTGATCCGAAAGAAACAACGGAACAAGAACTCGGGCTGCTGATGGCTGGAAGTAAACGGAAGGAAGCAGGTGTGTCGTCATGAGGTCGAATCGTCATCAGCAATTTTTGATTCCATTGTTGGCCGTTTTGCTCGGCATGATCGCCGGCTCGATCGTCATGCTCGTAAGCGGCTATAATCCGGTCGCGGGCTTCAGCTCTCTGATTTACGGAGCGTTCGGCGATGCGTATTACATCGGGGAAACGATCCGCCAGACGACTCCCTACATTTTAACAGGGCTAGCGGTAGCCTTCGCCTTTCGCACCGGTTTATTTAACATCGGGGTCGAAGGGCAACTCATCGTCGGTTGGCTTGCCGCCGTTTGGGTTGGGGTGTCTTTCGACTTGCCGAAGATCATCCACTTGCCGCTTGCCATTTTGGCCGCCGCTGCAGCCGGGGCACTGTGGGGATTGATCCCGGGGGTATTAAAGGCGTACGTAAAAGTGCATGAAGTCATTATTACGATTATGATGAACTATATCGCTTTACACGTGACGAATGCCATCATCCGTTCTGTGCTGTCGGATGAGGGATTTAAATCGGAGCCGATCAAACAAAGCGCCTCTCTCCAATCGGAGTTTTTGGAGGCCATGACGTACCACTCGACGATGCACTATGGCATTTTGATCGCCATTGCTGCCGCATTTGTCATGTGGTTTTTGCTTGAGCGGACGACGAAAGGATTTGAGTTGCGGGCGGTTGGATTCAACCAACATGCCTCACAGTATGCCGGCATGAACGTGCGCGCCAATATTATTTTAGCCATGGTCATTTCCGGTGCCTTTGCCGGTGTGGCCGGGGCGATGGAAGGGCTCGGCACGTTCGGCAACATTTCGACGAAAGCCGGGTTTACCGGACTTGGATTTGACGGCATCGCTGTTGCCTTAATTGGCGGCAACAACGCGTTTGGCATTTTGCTTTCTGCGTTGCTATTTGGCGCCTTGAAAGTCGGGGCGCTTGAGATGCCATCGGGCGCCGGCGTACCAACGGAACTTGTCGATATTATTATCGCACTCATTATTTTCTTTGTCGCATCCAGCTATATGATTCGTTGGCTGTTATCTCGTGGGCAAAAGGGGGCGGAGTAAGTGAACGTATATGATGTATTGCAAACGATTATCCCAACAGCCATTTTCTTTGCTGCTCCCCTTATTTTCACCGCGCTTGGTGGCGTGTTTAGCGAACGATCCGGCGTTGTCAACATCGGTCTTGAAGGGTTAATGGTCATCGGTGCATTTACCGGTATTGTCTTTAATCTAACGTTTGCCGACCAGTTTGGTTCGCTGACGCCGTGGCTCGCCCTAGTGGCAGCCATCGTAGTTGGCGCGCTGTTTTCTTTGCTCCATGCAGTCGCCTCGGTAACGTTCCGCGCCGACCAAGTCGTCAGCGGGGTGGCAATCAACTTTTTAGCCCTCGGTTTGTCGTTGTTTTTAGTGAAGAAGATGTACGGCAAAGGGCAAACTGATCAAATTCAAGTCGGATTTGACAAAATTGATGTACCGGTATTAAGTGATATTCCGGTCATTGGCCCGCTGTTGTTTTCTAATGCGTATGTGACTTCGTATATAGCAATTATTTTGGCGTTTGTTTCTTGGTATATCATTTATAAAACCCCATTCGGCCTCCGGTTGCGCGCCGTTGGTGAGCATCCGATGGCAGCTGATACGATGGGGATTCACGTCGCTCAAATGCGTTATATCGCTGTCATGATCAGCGGGGCGCTCGGCGGCTTAGGCGGTGCAGTGTATGCGACAATCATTTCCCGCGACTTCAGCCATGCAACGATTTCCGGGCATGGATTTATGGCGCTCGCGGCAATGATTTTTGGCAAATGGCATCCGATCGGCGCGATGGGGGCGGCGCTGTTTTTCGGACTGGCGCAAAGTTTAAGCATCGTTGGACAAACCATTCCATTTTTGAAAAACGTACCGACTGTCTACTTGCTCATTGCCCCTTATGTGCTCACGATTTTAGCGCTTGCTGGCTTTATCGGCCGTGCGGAAGCACCGAAAGCAGCCGGCACGCCATATGTGAAAGGAAAACGGTAAGAAAACGGGCTGTCCGAACAAAAACGGGCAGCCGTTTTTTATTGCTTCATCAGATAGGGAAGGTGGATTTATTTGCATTTTCCGCTAGGCAACAGGTATATTGTTGATAAGACATCTCACAATAAAGATATCGCCCACTTTACGAAGGAAAAGGAGGAGTTTGATTGGTCGATGAAAAAATAACAACGGTTGGGCCGGTTCGTGTCCATACGATTTCGACTAATAAGTATAAAACGAATACACTTGTTTGGAAAATGAAAGCGCCGCTTGCCAAAGAAACGGTAACGCTGCGTGCGCTGCTTCCGTACGTTTTGCAAAGCGGCACGGCCGATTATCCGAGCGTCAAGGCGTTGCGCACCTACCTAGATGAGCTGTACGGAGCGACGTTGAACGTCGATTTAACAAAAAAAGGCGAAGACCATATCATGACGATCCGCATTGATGTTGCGAATGAACGGTTTTTGCCAGAGCAAACGCCGCTCCTGGAGAAAGCGCTTCAATTGCTCGCCGATCTCTTGTTCCGCCCAGCGCTTGAAGGCGGCCGGTTTGTTGAGGATATCGTCGCTCGGGAAAAACAGGCGCTAAGCCAGCGTATTCAAGCGGTATATGATGATAAAATGCGCTATGCAAACATGCGCCTCGTGCAAGAAATGTGCAAAGGTGAGCCGTACGCCCTCTCACCAAACGGCGAGCTCGAGGACATTGACGCCATCACAGCGGAACGGCTGTATCGCTATTACGAGCAGTCGTTGGCTGAAGATGAGCTTGATTTGTATGTCATCGGCGACGTCGACGAAGAAGCAGTGCTCGCTGCTGTCAAGCGTCGCTTCTCTTTGCCGGACCGTCCGCAGCCGTCGCGTGCGCCGCTCGCTTCGGCAAAAGCGCGAGGAGAAATAAATGAAGTCATCGAGCGGCAAGACGTGAAGCAAGGAAAATTAAACATCGGCTACCGGACGAATGTGACGTACGAAGATGATGATTATTACGCCTTGCAGCTGTTTAACGGCATTTTCGGCGGCTTTTCTCATTCAAAGCTGTTTATCAACGTTCGCGAGAAGGCGAGCCTCGCCTACTATGCTGCATCCCGGCTTGAAAGCCATAAGGGGCTTTTGCTGGTCATGTCCGGTATTGAGCCGGCCAATTATGAAAAGGCGCGCCGCATTATTGATGAACAAATGCAGGCGATGAAAAACGGCGATTTTACGGATGAAGAAATGGAACAAACGAAAGCGGTCATCCGCAATCAGCTGCTTGAGACGCTTGATACGCCGCGCGGGCTTGTCGAGGTGCTGTACCATAACGTCGTCTCAACGCGGAAACGCCCGTTAAACGAATGGCTTGCCGGCACGGATGGTGTGACGCGCGAGGATGTCGTGCGCGTCGCCGAAAAGGTGGCGCTCGATACGGTGTACTTTTTGACCGGAATGGAGGGGGCGACGGAAAATGGAAAAGCGGGTGTATGAAACGCTGCAAGAAACGTTGTTTTATGAAAAAATGGACAACGGTCTTGATGTCTACATTTTACCGAAAAAAGGGTTTCACAAAACGTATGCGACGTTTACGACGAACTACGGTTCTGTCGACAACCAGTTCGTCCCGCTCGGAAAAACGGAAATGAAACGCGTCCCGGACGGCATCGCTCATTTTTTGGAGCATAAGCTGTTTGAAAAAGAGGACGGCGACGTGTTTCAGCAGTTTAGCAAACAAGGCGCTTCGGCGAACGCTTTTACGACGTTCACCCGTACTGCCTACTTGTTCTCAAGCACCGACAACGTGGAGAAAAACTTGGAGACGTTAATGGATTTTGTACAAACGCCGTATTTTTCCGACAAGACCGTCGAAAAAGAAAAAGGCATCATCGGCCAGGAAATCCGCATGTACGATGACAACCCGGACTGGCGCGTTTACTTCGGTGCCATCGAAAGCATGTACCATCACCATCCGGTCAAAATCGACATCGCCGGCACAATCGAATCGATTGCTGAGATTACAAAAGAGTTGCTGTATGAATGTTACGAAACATTTTATCACCCGAGCAACATGCTGTTGTTTGTTGTCGGTCCGGTCGATGAGCAACAAATTATGCAGCAAATCCGAGACAATCAGGCGAAAAAGTCATTCCCGCAAGCGCCTGAGGTGAAACGGTTCACGTACGAAGAGCCAAGCGGTGTGGCGGAAAAGAAAAAAGTCATTCCGATGCATGTGCAGACGAATAAATGTTTTGTCGGTATTAAAGCGCCGTCCGTGCCGAATATCGGCGAACAGAAACTCCGCCATGAGCTCGCGTTTCACGTGCTGCTTGACTACTTGTTCGGCAAAAGCTCGCCGCATTACGAACGGTTGTATCGCGAAGGATTGATTGACGATACGTTTATGTACGACTATACGGAAGAGCGCGAATTTGGCTTTGCCCTTGTCGGCGGCGACACGAGAGATGCGGAGCGGCTGGCGGCAGAGGTGCAGAAGGTGCTGCAGTCGTTTTCAGCTGACGCGGTACAAAAAGACGAGATCGAACGAGTGAAAAAGAAAAAAATGGGTGCCTTTTTGCGCGCGCTCAACTCGCCGGAATACATCGCCAACCAGTTTACACGCTATGCTTTTTATGGCGCTAGCTTGTTTGATATTTTGCCGGCGCTCTCGTCGCTTACGCTTGATGATATTGCCGCTGTCGCCGACTCGTGTTTCCGCGACTCGCAAATCGCTGTTTGTGAAGTTGTGCCAAAAGGGCAATGATGGCATCCTTCATGAGAAGGATGCTTTTTTACGGCAAAAGGAAGGGGAGAATGTTTGATGAACTACGCGTTAATCACCGGCGCTTCAGGCGGCATCGGGCAAAGCATTGCCCGCGAGCTTGCTAAAGCCGGCTACGGGCTGCTGCTTCATTACTATCGGCGGCGGGCACCGGTCGAAGCGTTACAAGAAGAGCTTCCTGATACACACATCGTCCCGCTCGAAGCCGACTTGTCCGCGCCCGGTGGAGTCGAGGCGCTCCTTTCGCAAATCGACCGCCCGGTGGACGCCATCATTTATAACAGCGGGGCGAGCTATTACGGATTGTTGACCGATATGAACGATGAATTGATCGAGCGGATGGTGCGCCTTCATGTGACAAGTCCGGCGCAGCTCGTGAAAAAACTGCTTCCACCGATGATTTCGAAAAAACGCGGCCATATTGTGTTGATTTCATCGATTTGGGGGCTTTGCGGCGCATCGTGTGAAGCAGTTTATTCGATGGTAAAAGGCGGGCAAAATGCATTTGCCAAAGCGCTCGCCAAAGAGCTCGCCCCGAGCGGCATCCGCGTCAACGCTGTCGCGCCTGGAGCGATTGCTACCGATATGTTGCGAGCATTCAGCGCCGAGGAGCTCGAAGCGCTGGCTGACGAAATCCCGGTCGGCCGGCTCGGCACTCCTGAAGAAGTAGCAAAAACAGTGGCGTTTCTTTTATCGGACGCCGCTTCGTACATTACTGGCCAAGTCATTTCTGTCAACGGCGGTTGGCATTGCTAAACGTATATTTTCTGCGCGGGCAGGCAAACTATCCTTGAAACGTTCATCAAGGAGGGAATGCACATGTCGGTATTGGATAACTTTGAACAATGGAAACACTTTTTGGCTGATCGGCTCGAACAAGCGCAACAACAAGGATTGAGCGAGCAAGTGATCTCGGACGTCGCCTATCAAATCGGGGACTATTTAGCGAAAAACGTCGATCCGAAAAACCCGGAAGAGCGGGTGCTGTCCGATCTTTGGAAAGTGGCTGATGAAAAAGAACAGCACGTCCTTGCCAACATGATGGTAAAGCTTGTCCAACAAAAATAACAATCGATAGAGAGGGGAATCCCTCTCTTTTTTCTTCTCCCCTTTTCGGTTGCTTTTCCGCTCATGATTATAGTAGTATGAATTTAGCATAAGGCGTTCGTGCGGACAACGATAAGGGGGGAGACGGGATGGGCAAGCAGGAATGGTATTTGGAGTATGAAATTCATGTCAACCGCCCAGGGTTGTTAGGCGACGTCGCATCGCTGCTTGGGATGTTGTCAATCAATATCGTGACAATCAACGGCGTTCGGGATTCGCGCCGCGGCATGCTGCTTCTTTGCGACAACAATGAGCAAATTGAGCGGCTGGCGACGATTTTGCGGACGATGGACAACATTACGGTAACGAAGTTGCGCCAGCCGAAGCTGCTTGACCGTCTAGCCGTCCGCCATGGCCGCTACATCCGGCGCGATGCCGACGATAAAAAAACGTTTCGTTTTGTCCGCGACGAACTCGGGCTGCTTGTCGATTTTATGGCAGAAATTTTTAAAGAAAAAGGGCACAAGCTTGTCGGCATTCGTGGAATGCCGCGCGTCGGTAAGACGGAGTCGATCGTTGCTGCCAGCGTTTGCGCCAATAAGCGGTGGCTGTTTGTATCATCGACATTGATTAAGCAGACCATCCGCACCCAGTTGATGGAAGACGAATATAGCGAAGATAACATTTTTATCATTGATGGGATCGTCTCGACACGCCGAGCAAATGAGCAGCACTGGCAACTCATTCGTGAACTGATGCGCCTTGAGTCGACGAAAGTCGTGGAACATCCGGATATTTTTGTTCGCCATACGGAATATACGCTCGATGATTTTGATTATATTATCGAGTTGCGCCATGAGCCGGGCGAAGATATTTCCTACGAAGCGATCGAGCGCCCGTCCTTGTTGGGCGGTGACGGTTTTTCTGAATTTGGTTTTTAATAAAAAAATGGAAGGTGTTGGGTGTTGACGGAATTGGGAAAACGTCTGCGGGAAGCGCGAGAGGAAAAACAAATTAGCTTGGACGAGCTGCAAGAGATGACGAAAATCCAGAAGCGGTATTTGATCGGCATTGAGGAAGGAAATTATGCGATTATGCCGGGGAACTTTTACGTACGTGCCTTCATCAGGCAATACGCTGAGGCGGTCGGTCTTGACCCGGACGAGCTGTTTGAACAATATAAACAAGATATTCCGCAGTCTTATCAAGAGGATATTCCGCAGCCACTGTCGCGTGTGAAAACGCGCCAGCAGCTTTCCGCCGAAGGGACGAAATGGCTCGACTGGTTGCCGAAGCTGATTGCTGCGGCATTTGTCATCGGGGTGGCTGTTCTCGTTTGGGTGTTGCTCCAACACAACACGGCGGGCGAGCCGTCGACACGGACAAGCCCGGAGACGGCGGAAGTCGAAAGCTCGAAAAACTCGCCGCTTGAGCAGGCGAAAGAAAAGCAGTCAGCAAAGGAATCGGATGAGAAGGCAAAGGATGAAAACGCAAAGGGTGAAAACGAACAATCGGTTACCGATGATGAGAAGCCGACTACCCCAACCGCTGCGTTGAACGTGACGACAAAGCAAGGCAATACAGCGACCATTGAGGTGGAAAATGCTAGTTCTTTTACTGTTGAATTGTCGTCTAAAGGGGCGTCATGGGTCGAAGTGTACAACACGAAAGGCCATTCATTTTACCGTGGCAACTTAACGAAAGGACAAACGAAAACGTTTGACTTGTCAGCGGAAAGCGAAGTGTGGGTGAAAATCGGGCGCACGCTCGATGTCGATGTGAAAGTAAATGGCCAGCCGTTTGCCTATCCGTTTGCCCCGCAAGACGAAGTGTACCAAAAGCTGCGTTTCATCTTGAAAAAATAATGGTAAAAAGCGGCTTTTTTTTTCAGAAAGGAAGCCGCTTCTTTGTCCGGATAGATGTTGAATTAGCGGAGGTAATTTGTTGTGAACTTGCCGAATAAAATTACGGTAGCGCGCATTATGCTCATCCCATTTTTCTTGATCGTAATGCTTGTTCCGTTTGGATGGGGGAGCGTCCAAATCGGTAGGACGGAGCTCCCGATCGCTCATCTTGTCGGCGCGCTCATTTTCATCATCGCTTCAACGACAGACTGGATTGACGGCTATTACGCCCGTAAATACGGATTGGTGACAAATTTAGGGAAGTTTTTAGATCCGCTCGCCGATAAACTGCTTGTATCGGCAGCACTTATCGTGCTCGTCGAGCTTGGTTTGGCTCCGGCTTGGATGGTGATCGTCATCATCAGTCGCGAGTTTGCCGTTACCGGGCTGCGGTTGGTGCTCGCTGGCGAAGGGGAAGTTGTCGCGGCCAATATGCTTGGAAAAATTAAGACGTGGACACAAATTGTGGCGATCGCTGCCTTGTTGTTGCATAATTTTCCGTTTTCGCTCATCCCGTTCCCGTTCGCCGATTTGGCGCTTTGGGTGGCAGTGGTGTTCACCATTTGGTCTGGCTGGGACTACTTTGCGAAAAATAAACATGCTTTTGCCCATTCGAAATAGCCGGCGGGAAAGGGGGAACGTCCGTTGAATGCGGAAATCATTGCTGTTGGCTCCGAGCTGTTGCTCGGACAAATTGCCAATACGAACGCCCAGTTTTTGTCGCAGCAGCTCGCTGAACTTGGGATTAACGTTTATTTCCATACAGTCGTCGGCGACAATGCAGCCCGTCTCGAACAAGCCGTCAATGTTGCCCAGACGAGGGCTGACTTGATCATTTTTACCGGTGGACTTGGACCGACAAAGGACGATTTGACGAAAGAGACGATCGCCCGTCTGCTCGGCCGCCGGCTTGTCACTGATGAGGAAGCACTACGGGCGATTGAAGCATATTTTGTCCGCACGAACCGGCCAATGACAGAAAACAACAAAAAGCAGGCGCTCATCTTGGAAGGATCGACAGTGCTGAAAAACGAGCACGGCATGGCGCCAGGGATGGCGCTTTCGGTCAATGGCATTACATATATGCTGCTGCCTGGGCCGCCGAAAGAAATGCGTCCGATGTTTACAAAATACGGAACCGCCTTTTTGCGTGGGGCGTTTTCGCTTGCGGAGCGCATCGAATCGCGCGTGCTTCGTTTTTTTGGCATCGGCGAATCGGCGCTTGAGACAGCGGTTGCTGATTTGATTGACGCCCAGTCCAATCCGACGATCGCCCCGCTGGCTGGCGACGGCGAAGTGACGCTCCGTCTAACGGCAAAACATCGGGATCAGGCGGAGGCGAAGCGGCTGCTTGATGAAACGGAAGCGGCCATTTTGGCGCGCGTCGGCCGCTATTGTTACGGATATAACAACGAAACGCTGTTTACGAAAACGATCGAACGGTTAAAAGAAAGAGGGTGGACGATCGCTGCGGCTGAGAGCCTGACCGGCGGGCTGTTTCTCGAACAGCTGACAGCCATCCCTGGTGCATCGGCAGTGGTGCAAGGCGGCGGCGTCTGCTACACAAACGACGTGAAAGAAAGGATGCTTGGCGTGCCGCGGGCGCTGTTAGAGACGGACGGGGCGGTCAGCGAATCGTGCGCTCGCTTGCTTGCCGAAAACGTCCGGACGATGTGCAGCGCTGATGTTGGCATCAGCTTTACCGGCGTTGCTGGTCCTGATCCGCTTGAAGGCCATCCGCCCGGCACCGTTTATGTTGGCGTTGCTGTCCGCGGGCGCGACACAACTGTCCACCGCCTCACTTTATCCGGCACGCGCGATAACATTCGTGTCCGCACCGCCAAATACGGTTGTTTCTTTTTGCTCCAGATGCTTGCGGCCAGCGATTGACCGGCCGCTTCCTTCCTTAAACATATTCCACCGCACATTGCTCTCTTCCACTGCATCAGTATGGTGATTGTTGCTAGTTTCCCCATTGAAAAACGAATAAATGTTCGGCTTTTTGCTTGGCAATGGTCGCAAAACGCGGTATAGTATAAGTAGCTCGAGAATTAAGGAGGAGTAGGTTAGTGAACCAAGATCGTCAAGCTGCATTAGAGCAGGCGTTAAAACAAATTGAACGACAGTTTGGCAAAGGGGCCATTATGAAGCTCGGCGAACAGGCGGAGCGGCAAATCTCGACCGTTCCGAGCGGTTCGCTGGCGCTCGACATCGCATTAGGTGTCGGCGGTTATCCGCGCGGGAGAATCATCGAAATTTATGGTCCGGAATCATCCGGGAAGACAACTGTTGCCCTTCACGCGATCGCTGAAGTGCAAAAACAAGGAGGACAAGCAGCTTTCATCGATGCCGAGCATGCGCTTGATCCGATTTATGCACAAAAATTAGGGGTCAACATCGATGAATTGTTGCTTTCCCAACCCGATACGGGCGAGCAGGCGCTCGAAATTGCCGAAGCGCTCGTACGAAGCGGTGCGGTCGATATTATTGTCATCGACTCGGTGGCGGCGCTCGTACCGAAAGCAGAAATTGAAGGGGAGATGGGTGACGCCCACGTCGGCTTGCAAGCCCGCCTCATGTCGCAGGCGCTCCGTAAGCTGTCTGGCGCCATTAACAAATCGAAAACGATCGCCATCTTCATCAACCAGATCCGTGAAAAAGTCGGAGTCATGTTCGGCAATCCAGAAACGACGCCGGGTGGACGGGCTCTTAAGTTTTACGCTTCCGTCCGTTTAGAGGTGCGCCGCGCTGAACAAATTAAACAAGGCAATGACATGGTTGGCAACAAAACGAAAATCAAAGTTGTCAAAAACAAAGTTGCTCCGCCATTTAAAACGGCCGACGTCGACATTATGTACGGCGAAGGCATTTCCCGCGAAGGGGAAATCATCGATATGGCGGCCGAGCTTGACATTGTGCAAAAAAGCGGTTCATGGTATTCCTACAAAGATGAACGGCTCGGTCAAGGGCGTGAGAATGCGAAGCAGTTTCTGAAAGAAAACCCGCATATTGCTGAAGAGATCGCCCGCGCCATCCGCAAACATTACGGCATCGATGCCGGCGAGGTGGGCGAACCGCTGCAAGACGAGTTCGGGCTGCTTGAGGAGTAATGGCACGAAGGCGTCCTAGCTACTGCTAGGACGCCTTTTTCCTAGGAGACGGGTAATGTCATAACAAGCGTGGCCAAGAAGACCATTTCTTAAGTTGAGAAACCTATGAATCTTGCCCTTCGTTGCCATCGAGAACAGTTGAGTGAACGGAACCAGCTGTTGTTCACCGGCCGTCCATCCGTTCGCCCGACGGAACCGTCAACGTGCCTTTTTCACTGAGGACAGGGTGCACCGTAGCGGCTGGAGCAGTGGCTGAGGCACGCTTGTGTAATATCTTGACAATTCATGTTGCCACCTTTACAATGAACATGTATATTTGTCCAAATATATAGCAGGGCTAGCCTGCTTGAAAAGGCGAACCGCCTTCGTGCGGTGAAAGCCGCACGGGAAACGCCAAACAAAACGACCGAGCTAACGTTTTGAAAACGGGAATGTCCACTTGCGCCGGACGATTGGGGGCAACAGTGGCGCGAAGAAAGAGCGAAAGTAAATTGAACAGCAAGAGGAGGTGAAACGATGGGTTCGATCATCATCTCCGCTTTGCTTGCCTTAGTCATTGGTGCCGTTGTTGGCTTTTTTGTTCGCAAATCGATTGCCGAAGCAAAAATCGGTGGGGCGAAAGCAGCTGCCGAGCAGCTGATTGAAGAGGCGAAACGCGCGGCGGACGCCTTGAAAAAAGAGGCGCTTCTCGAAGCGAAAGACGAGATTCATAAATTGCGTACGGAAGCGGAACACGATATCCGCGACCGGAGAAGCGAACTCCAAAAACAAGAAAACCGCTTGATGCAAAAGGAGGAAAACCTCGACCGCAAAGATGAGGCGCTCAATAAACGCGAGGCGCTGCTCGAAGCGAAAGAAGAAGCGTTAAATGAAAGACAACAGCATATTGAACAAATGGAAAGCAAAGTGGAAACGCTCATCAAACAGCAACAAACCGAACTCGAACGCATTTCCGGATTAACGCGCGACGATGCGCGCCATCTCATTTTAGAGCGCGTCGAAAAGGAACTGTCGCATGAGATTGCGATGATGGTCAAAGAAGCGGAAACGCGGGCGAAAGAGGAGGCAGACAAGCGAGCAAAGGCGATTTTGTCACTCGCCATCCAGCGCTGCGCCGCCGATCATGTCGCCGAAACGACCGTCTCTGTCGTGAACTTGCCAAACGATGAAATGAAAGGGCGGATCATCGGACGCGAAGGGCGGAACATCCGTACGCTCGAGACGCTCACCGGCATTGATTTAATTATTGACGATACACCGGAGGCGGTCATTTTATCCGGATTTGACCCGATTCGTCGCGAAACAGCGCGCATTGCGCTAGATAAGCTCGTGCAGGACGGCCGAATCCATCCAGCGCGCATTGAAGAAATGGTCGAAAAGGCGCGCCGCGAAGTGGATGAGCACATCCGCGAAGTCGGTGAACAGACGACGTTTGAAGTCGGCGTCCACGGCTTGCATCCGGATTTGATTAAAATTTTAGGGAGGCTTAAGTTCCGGACGAGCTACGGGCAAAACGTCCTAAAACATTCGGTGGAAGTGGCGTTTTTAGCCGGGCTGATGGCGGCCGAGCTCGGGGAAGACGAAATGTTGGCGCGTCGGGCCGGCTTGCTTCATGACATCGGCAAGGCGATCGACCATGAAGTGGAAGGAAGCCATGTGGAAATCGGCGTTGAGTTGGCGACGAAGTATAAAGAACATCCCGTTGTCATCAACAGCATCGCCTCCCACCATGGCGATACCGAGCCGACATCAGTCATCGCCGTGCTCGTTGCGGCAGCGGACGCCCTGTCGGCGGCACGGCCGGGGGCGCGCAGCGAAACGCTGGAAAACTATATCCGCCGCTTAGAGAAGCTCGAAGAAATTGCGGAATCGTACGAAGGGGTGGAAAAATCGTACGCCATCCAAGCTGGCCGCGAAGTGCGCATCATGGTCAAACCAGATATGATCGACGATTTGGAAGCGCATCGGTTGGCGCGCGATATCCGCAAGCGAATCGAAGAAGAGCTCGATTATCCGGGTCATATTAAAGTGACAGTCATCCGCGAAACGCGGGCGGTCGAATATGCGAAATAAAGTGGCAGCCTATTGCCACTTTATTTTTTTGTCCGTAAAATAAGAGAGTATACCGATCGCCTGATGATCTTTACAGTGGCGATACTTTTGATTTAGAAAGGGATTGATGATGAGAATTTTATTTATCGGCGATGTCGTCGGTTCGCCGGGGCAAAAAATGGTCGAGCACTATTTGCCAAAATTAAAGGAGAAGCACCGGCCGGATATCGTCATCATTAACGGGGAAAACGCCGCCAGAGGGAAAGGAATCACTGAGGAGATTTATCGTTCATTGCTTGCGCAAGGGGTCCACGCCGTTACCCTCGGCAATCATGCTTGGGATAAGCGGGATATTTTTGAATTTATCGATCAGGCGAAAGCATTGATCCGCCCGGCGAACTATCCGCCCGGCACACCGGGAAAAGGCATCGTCTACGTGCCGACCGAGCATGGCGAGGTGGCGGTGATCAACTTGCAAGGGCGAGCGTTTTTGCCAGCGATTGACTGCCCGTTCCAAAAGGCAGATGAATTGATTGCCGCTGTTTCCGAGCGAACGTCGGTCATCATTGTCGATTTTCATGCTGAGGCGACGAGCGAAAAACAGGCGATGGGCTGGTATTTGGACGGCCGTGTATCTGCGGTCATTGGCACGCATACGCACGTCCAGACGGCTGATAACCGGATTTTGCCGAAAGGAACGGCGTATATTACCGATGTCGGTATGACAGGTCCGTATGACGGCATTTTAGGGGTCGACCGAGAGGCGGTATTGCGTAAGTTTTTAACCGGCCTGCCGGTTCGTTTCGACATCAAGGAAGGAAGAAGCCAGTTAAACGCTGTGCTTGTCGATGTTGATGCCAAAAGTGGGCGGGCGCTTCGCATTGAGCGCTTAATCATTAACGATGACCACCCTTATTTTGAATAGTTTATTTTTTTATAAATTTTTAAAAACATACTCCTCCCGTGCAGGAATAGTTGTCAAAGCAGTGAATATAGTTACAGTGAAGACTTTTTATCGAAATCCATTTTCCAAGGAAACGAGGGAGGAGCTAGAGATGGAGATATTAAAAGTTTCAGCAAAATCGAATCCGAACTCTGTAGCTGGTGCACTTGCCGGGGTGTTGCGCGAGCGCGGCGCAGCGGAAATTCAGGCGATCGGCGCAGGTGCATTGAACCAAGCCGTTAAGGCAGTAGCGATCGCACGAGGGTTTGTGGCACCAAGCGGTATGGACTTAATTTGTATTCCGGCATTTACGGATATTATGATTGATGGAGAAGAACGGACAGCTATTAAATTAATCGTCGAGCCTCGTTAACTGGATGACTGGTAAATGGTAAAATATAACCTGTTGGCGCCTTCAGCTTCGAAGGCAGGCAGGTTATTTTTGCTTTTTTAAGGGGGAAAATGAATGATTTTTGATGCCCATTGTGACGCGCTGATGAAACTATGGCAAGACCGTTCATTATCGTTTCAGGACGAGCCATCGCTTCATGTCACGCTTTCGGGAATGGCAGAAGCCGGGGTGAAAGTGCAATGTTTTGCCATCTACGTACCAGAAACAGTGCCGGAAGAAGCTCGGTTCACGGTGGCGCTCGAGATGGTGGATATGTTTTTCACCCGCATTGTGGATCTGTTTCCGTCTGTGAAGGTTGTGCGGACGAAACAAGACATCGCCACCCTCAAAGAAGGGGAGATCGGAGCGATGTTGACGCTCGAAGGATGCGATGCGATTGGCGCCAACCTTGTCAAGTTGAAGACGCTCCTTCGCCTCGGCGTTGCTTCCGTTGGTTTGACATGGAATTTTCCAAACGCTGTCGCTGACGGGGCGTGGGAGAAGCGCGGGGCCGGGTTGACTGCGTTCGGCCGACAAGTTGTCGAGCTGCTCAATGAAACGAAACGGTGGGTCGATGTATCCCATTTATCGGAAAAAGCGTTTTGGGATGTGATGGAGACGGCCTGTTTCCCGATCGCTTCCCATTCCAACGTCTATCGCCTCTGTCCGCACCCACGCAACTTGACAGACGAGCAAATCAAGGCGCTGATCGAAAAAGATGGGATGATCGGCATTAATTTTGTGCCGGATTTTTTGACAAACGACAAACGGAGAGCGACGGTCGCTGATGTTCTCCGTCACCTTGATTACGTATGCGCGCTTGGGGGAGCAAACAACGTCGGGTTTGGCTCCGATTTTGACGGCATTGAGGAGACGGTGGCCGGCCTTGAAACGGTGAAGGAATACCGCCGACTTGTCAATGAGTTGTACAAGCATTACTCCGCTGAGCAAGTGGAGCGTTTTTTGTTTCGTAATTTTTACGAGCATTTGCCCGAGTGATAAATATCATTGAATATATACCTCTATTAAGCTTAAAATAAAAGGCGGAATGTCGACTATGTTGACAAAATACAATTGTCGCGTGGAAGGCGCCCAAAAGTGTAGTCGCTTTGTCAGAAAAATGATACAATAATAGCGAGAGGCTGTAGTGAACATAAAGGGGTGTAAAACATGATCGAACAGCTGTCATGGAAAGTAGGCGGCCAGCAAGGGGAAGGGATTGAAAGTACAGGGGAAATTTTCTCCGCGGCGCTGAACCGCCTCGGGTACTATTTATATGGGTACCGCCATTTTTCTTCCCGCATTAAGGGGGGGCATACGAACAATAAAATCCGCGTCAGCACGAAACCGGTGCGGGCGGTCGCAGATGATTTAGACATTTTGGTGGCATTCGACCAAGAGACGATCGATTTCAACTTTCACGAGCTGCACCGCGGCGGCATCGTCATTGCAGACGCCAAATTCAATCCAGTAATTCCCGAACAAGAAGGGGTGTCGCTTTACGTCGTTCCGTTCACTGAGATTGCGACGGAACTTGGCAACTCGCTGATGAAAAACATGGTTGCCATCGGCGCGACGAGTGCGGTGCTCGGCTTAGATGCCAGCGTTTTCGAAAGCGTTGTCGCGGACACGTTCGCCCGCAAAGGGACGCAAGTCGTTGAGAAAAACATGGAGGCCATCCGTGCTGGGGCGCAGTATATGAAAAAGCAGCTTGACGGTCGCGCCGAGCCTATGAAGCTCGCAAAAGCCGATGGCAAACAGCGGATGTTTATGATCGGCAACGATGCCATCGCCTTGGGAGCTCTTGCTGGTGGGGCGCGCTTTATGGCCGCGTATCCGATTACTCCGGCTTCCGAGATCATGGAATATTTAATTAAGAAACTGCCTGAGTTCGGGGGAGCAGTCATTCAAACGGAAGACGAAATCGCTGCTTGCACGATGGCGATTGGCGCCAACTATGCCGGTGCACGGGCGTTTACAGCCTCTGCCGGGCCGGGGCTATCGCTCATGGCTGAAGCGATCGGCTTAGCTGGAATGACGGAAACACCGCTCGTTGTCGTCGATACGCAGCGGGGCGGTCCGAGTACCGGCTTGCCGACGAAGCAAGAACAATCAGACTTGCTTGCCATGATTTACGGTACGCACGGGGAAATTCCAAAAATCGTTATGGCACCGAGCACAGTTGAGGAAGCGTTTTACGACATGGCGGAGGCGTTAAACTTAGCCGAGGAATATCAATGTCCGGTCATTTTCTTGTCGGATTTGCAGCTGTCGCTCGGCAAACAGACGGTCGAACCGCTTGACTATGATCGGATCGACATTCGCCGCGGCAAGCTCGTGACCGGGGAGTTACCGCCGCTTGCCGGCAAGGAAAACTTTAAACGGTATGAGCTGACACCAGATGGCATTTCGCCGCGGGTGCTTCCGGGGACGAAACACGGCATCCATCACGTCACTGGGGTTGAGCATGCAGAAACCGGCCGCCCGTCCGAAACAGCGGCAAACCGCCAGGCGCAAATGGAGAAGCGGATGCGCAAACTCGAGCACGTCCATTTCCCGACGCCGGTGCATAAGTACATCCGTCACGAAGAGCCAGATTTGCTTCTCGTCGGCTTTTTATCAACACGTGGAGCGATTGAGGAAGCGATTGAGCGCCTCGAGCAAGACGGTGTCAAAGTTAACCACGCGCACATCCGTCTGTTGCACCCGTTCCCGGTTGACGAGATGCGGCCGCTTGTCGAAAAAGCGAAACGGGTTGTTGTTATCGAGCAAAATGCGACCGGGCAATTGGCGAGCCTGTTGAAAATGAACGTCGGTCATGCCGATAAAATGGCAAGCGTCTTGAAATTTGACGGCAATCCATTCTTACCAGGCGATGTTTACAACAAATGTAAGGAGTTGTTAGCACAATGGCCACCTTTAAAGATTTCCGCAATGATGTGAAGCCAAACTGGTGTCCGGGCTGCGGCGATTTTTCTGTTCAAGCCGCCATCCAGCGCGCAGCAGCCAACCTTGGGTTGGAGCCGCACCAGCTGGCTGTCATTTCCGGAATCGGCTGCTCAGGTCGGATTTCCGGCTATATTCATGCCTACGGGTTTCACGGCACGCACGGCCGCGCTTTGCCGCTTGCCCAGGGAGTGAAAATGGCGAATCGTGACTTGACGGTTATTGCCGCCGGTGGTGACGGTGACGGATTTGCAATCGGCATGGGGCACACGGTTCACGCCATTCGCCGCAACATTGACATTACGTACATCGTCATGGACAACCAAATTTACGGGCTGACGAAAGGGCAAACATCGCCGCGCAGCGCCGCCGGATTTAAAACAAAAAGCACGCCGCAAGGATCGATTGAACCGGCGCTGTCGCCGCTTGAAATTGCCTTGAGCGCGGGGGCGACGTTTGTCGCACAAAGCTTCTCGAGCGACTTAAAAGAGCTAACCAGCTTGATTGAAGAAGGAGTCAAACATAAAGGCTTTTCGCTCATCAACGTCTTTAGCCCGTGCGTCACATACAATAAAGTGAACACGTACGAATGGTTTAAAGAGCATTTAGTGAAAGTGAGCGACATCGAAGGGTACGATCCGTCTAATCGGGAGATGGCGATGCAAACGGTGATGAAATATAACGGTCTTGTTACCGGGCTCATCTATCAAAATAAAGAACAAAAGTCGTACCAAGAGCTTGTTCCGGGCTATAGCGCAACGCCGCTTTCGGAAGCCGATTTGAAACTAAGCAAAGAAAAATTCGCCGAGTTAGTAGCGGAGTTTATGTAAAAATGGAAATGATTCACACCCGATGTGGACTTGCCTCATCGGGTGTTTTTTTGCTATCATAACATGTTCCGGACATCCGGAACAAAAACCATTGTGTTTCATTGTCACCCGCGATATACTATGATAGTGTGTGTGATGGAAGAATTTTGCCGGAAAAAGGTTGACGGCAACGAAAACAACAGCTACCTAACTGGATGTAATCGAAAGTTGGACCAAGAAAGAAAGGAGATTGTTATGAACGAAAAGCAACGTTTAGAACAAACAGGTCAAATTCAAACAGCTAGCCATCCAGCGGACAGAAAATCCGACTTGGAGCGGCTCAAAGCAAAAACGACGAAAGACTATGAGAAGTATTTCACGAGCGTCTTTCTTCCGCCGAACTTAAAAGAGGCGAAAAAACGTGGCAAGGAAGAAGTACAATATGTGAAAGACTTTACGATTCCGGATGAATTCCGCGGCATGGGGCGTGGGCGGAAGTTTTACATCCGCACGTACGGCTGTCAAATGAACGAGCATGATACGGAAGTGATGGCCGGCATTTTCATGGCGCTCGGTTATGAACCGACCGACCGTCCGGAAGATGCAAATGTCATTTTGCTTAACACGTGTGCGATCCGCGAAAACGCGGAAAACAAAGTGTTTGGCGAACTCGGCTACTTAAAGCCGTTGAAAACGACGAACCCTGATTTACTACTTGGCGTGTGCGGCTGTATGTCGCAAGAAGAAGCGGTTGTCAATAAAATTTTAAAACAATACCAGTATGTTGACTTGATTTTCGGCACGCACAACATCCATCGCCTCCCGTACATTTTGCATGAGGCGTACATGTCGAAAGAGATGGTTGTCGAAGTATGGTCGAAAGAGGGCGATGTCGTCGAAAACTTGCCGAAAGTGCGCAAAGGCAACATTAAAGCATGGGTCAACATTATGTATGGCTGCGATAAGTTTTGTACGTACTGCATCGTTCCGTACACGCGCGGCAAAGAGCGGAGCCGTCGTCCGGAAGACATCATTCAAGAAGTGCGCCAGCTCGCCGCCCAAGGCTATAAGGAAATTACGCTTCTTGGGCAAAACGTCAACGCCTACGGGAAAGATTTCAACGATATTCAATACGGTCTTGGCGATTTGATGGATGAGCTGCGCAAAATTGATATCGCGCGCATCCGCTTTACGACAAGCCATCCGCGTGACTTTGACGACCGACTCATCGAAGTGCTTGCCAAACGAGGCAATTTAGTCGAACATATTCATTTGCCGGTGCAATCGGGCAGCACGGAAATTTTGAAAATGATGGGTCGGAAATATACACGTGAAGAGTATTTGGAACTCGTCCGCAAAATTAAAGCGGCCATTCCGGATGTCGCTTTGACGACCGACATTATCGTCGGCTTCCCGAACGAAACGGATGAGCAGTTTGAAGAAACGTTGTCGCTTTACCGTGAAGTCGAGTTTGATTCGGCGTATACGTTCATTTACTCGCCACGTGAAGGCACCCCAGCGGCGAAAATGAATGATAACGTGCCGATGGAAGTGAAAAAAGAACGGCTTCAGCGCTTGAACGCCCTCGTTCAAGAGATTGCAGCGAAGAAAATGAAACAATACGAGGGCCAAGTCGTCGAGGTGCTCGTTGAAGGCGAAAGCAAAACGAACCCGGATGTGTTAGCAGGGTATACGCGTAAAAACAAGCTTGTCCATTTCGTCGGCCCGAAATCGCTCATTGGTCAATTGGTCAATGTGCGCATTACGCAGGCGAAAACGTGGACATTGACAGGCGAGTTAGCGAATGAAGCGATCGAGGTGAACTAAGATGGCAAAATATACGCGGGATGAGATTTTGACGCAGGCAAAGCAGTTGGCGAAAATGATCGCCGAAACAGAGGAAGTTGACTTTTTCAAGCGAGCCGAAGAAAAAATCCATCAAAACGAAAAAGTACGCACGTTAATTAATGAGTTAAAATCGCTGCAAAAACAAGCAGTCAACTTCCAACATTACGGCAAACATGAAGCGCTAAAGCGGGTCGAGGAGAAAATTGACGCCATTTACGAGCAGTTGGAGCAAATTCCGATCGTCAGTGAATTCCAGCAGTCGCAGGCCGATGTGAACGATTTGCTTCAGCTTGTCGCTTCGACGATTTCCAATACAGTGACCGATGAAATTCTTGCGTCGACTGGCGGCGATGTGCTGCGCGGAGAAACGGGTGCGGCGCTTCGCTACGGCAAGCAGGGTGGTTGCCATTAACGCGTTTATGGCGTCTGTTTGTCATGAACGAACAAAAAAGCGTCCTTTCGGGCGCTTTTTTCATTTGTCATAAGCAACGGGGCTGCATTGAGAGGAGGAGCGGAGCTTTTTTAAGAAAGCGCCGTACAGCGGCGCACTAGACGACGGGCTCTTTTTCTTTTTTGATTGGCAGGTGGTCTGAACCTCGTCCGATCAGTGCGAATGTTTGGCGGTGAAAAAGCAGGAACATTGAACGGAACGCGTGCATACAATGAACTATACGGAATAATGATTCATTTGTTGTGCACATTAGCGGAGATCACGCATAGGATGAAATGAAGATTCATTTGAGGAGGGTTCCGTTCGATGTCTGAATACAGAGAAATTATTACGAAAGCCGTTGTCGGTAAAGGCCGCAAATTTACGCAATCGACCCACACGGTGACGGCGCCGAACCGCCCGTCAAGCATTCTTGGCTGCTGGATCATCAACCACCGCTATGAAGCGAAAAAATGCGATAAAACGGTCGAAATTCACGGCCACTACGACATTAACGTGTGGTATTCATACCACAATAATACAAAAACAGAAGTTGTCACTGAAACCGTCTCATACACTGATGTTGTCAAGTTAAAATATCGGGATAAAGACAATTTAATTAGCGATGATACCGATATTATCGTTCGCGTCATTCAGCAGCCGAACTGCCTAGAATGCACTATCTCGCCGAACGGCAACAAAATCGTCGTCGATGTCGAGCGGGAGTTTATCGCCGAAGTGATCGGTGAAACAAAAGTGTGTGTCGCCATCAATCCGGAAGGGTGCGGCAACAAAGACGATGATTTTTATGACGACGACGATCTTGACGAAGAATTAGAAGATTTAAGCCCGGATTTGTTGCTCGGCGAAGAAGAGTAAAACTAGGAAATTTCTTTCCTAGTTTTTTCTTTTGTCGCTTGTTATAATAGTAGCGCAATCAACGGCCGACTGGCCAAAAAGGTTGGGGAGAAATGATGCCATCGTATACACCGATGATTCAGCAATATTTGCACATTAAAGCGCAATATCCAGATGCATTTTTGTTTTTTCGTCTTGGTGACTTTTACGAAATGTTTTTTGATGACGCCATAAAGGCGGCGCAAGAATTAGAAATTACACTGACAAGCCGCGATGGAGGCGGCGATGAACGGGTGCCGATGTGCGGGGTTCCGTACCATTCGGCGCAAGGCTATATTGAACAACTTGTGGAAAAAGGCTATAAAGTTGCTATTTGCGAACAAGTCGAAGATCCGAAAACGGCAAAGGGCGTCGTGCGCCGCGAAGTCGTTCAGTTGGTTACCCCTGGCACGCTCATGGAGGGCAAAGGGCTCACCGAGAAAGAAAACCATTATTTAGCGACACTGACGCCGTTTGCTGACAGTACATACGGATTGGCTTACGCTGATTTGTCGACTGGCGAAGTTCGGTTGACACTCCTTTCTTCATGGGAGGAGACAGGAAACGAACTGCATGCTATCGGGGCGCGAGAAATCGTCATCAGCTCCGACAGCGCGGAAGAGTGGGTGCGTGAGCTGAAAGAACGGTACGGAGCGGCGATCTCGTATGAAGATGAAACATGGCTGCGGGATGAATGGAGCAGCGTGGCTGGTCACGTGACGCAAGAAAAGCTGCGGGTGACTGTCGCCCGCTTGCTTCATTATCTCGTCCGCACGCAAAAACGGCAGCTTGATCATTTACAGCCGGCCGAGCTGTATCAGGTCGATCAGTATATGAAAATGGATCGGCATTCGAAGCTGCACTTAGAGTTAGTTGAAACGGTGCGGTCAAAAGGAAGAAAAGGGTCGCTTTTATGGCTGTTAGACGAAACAGTGACGGCGATGGGCGGTCGGCTCTTAAAACAATGGCTTGACCGTCCGCTCATTGACCAGCGTGCAATCGAACGACGCCTCGATTTCGTGGAGACGTTGAAAACTTCTTATTTTGAACGGCACGAGCTGCGTGATCGGTTGCGCGACGTCTACGACATCGAGCGGCTCGTCGGCCGCATCGCCTACGGCAATGCCAACGCCCGCGATCTCGTGCAGCTGAAAAAATCGCTTTCCCAAGTGCCGTCTCTTCGGCAGACGGTGAGCGGCTTGCCGCTTGCCGAAGTGGACGAGCTGGTTGGGCGCCTTGATCCGTGCGAAGAGCTTGTCGATTTGCTCGAGCGTGCCATTCAAGAACAGCCGCCGCTTTCCATTAAGGAAGGAAACATCATTAAAGACGGGTATGATGAGCGGCTTGACCGCTATCGTGACGCAAGCCGCAACGGCAAAGCGTGGATCGCCGAACTGGAGGCGAAAGAGCGGGAAGTCACCGGCATTAAATCGCTCAAAGTCGGTTACAATCGTGTATTCGGCTACTATATTGAAGTGACGAAGCCGAACCTTCCCCTCATCCCGGAAGGACGCTATGAACGGAAGCAGACGCTCGCCAACGCTGAGCGCTTTATTACTGCGGAATTGAAAGAAAAAGAGGCGCTCATTTTAGAAGCGGAGGAAAAAAGCGTTGAACTCGAATATGAGCTGTTTGTCGCCATTCGCGAGCAGGTGAAGGAATACATTCCGCGCTTACAGACGCTGGCTAAAGCAATCGCTGAGCTCGATGTGCTTCAGGCATTGGCGACGGTGAGCGATGAGCGGCGTTATGTGCGCCCGCAGTTTTCCACCGAGCGCGTCTTAGCGATCGAAGGAGGCCGACACCCGGTCGTGGAAAAAGTGCTCGGTGCGCAAACATACGTGCCGAACGACTGCTACATGAATCGTGAGCGGGAAATGCTGCTCATCACCGGACCAAACATGGCCGGGAAAAGCACGTACATGCGGCAAGTGGCGCTCACCGCCATCATGGCGCAAATTGGTTGCTTCGTCCCGGCTGAGCGGGCGGTGCTGCCGATTTTTGATCAAGTGTTCACTCGTATCGGCGCTGCTGACGATTTGTCAGCCGGGCAAAGCACGTTTATGGTCGAAATGCTTGAGGCGCGCCGAGCCATCACTCACGCGACGCAAAACAGCCTCATTTTGTTCGATGAAATCGGGCGCGGCACATCGACATATGACGGTATGGCACTCGCCCAGGCGATGATCGAATACATTCACGACCATATCGGCGCGAAAACGTTGTTTAGCACACACTATCATGAGCTGACCGCGTTGGAAAGCTCGCTCGAACGGCTATGCAACGTTCATGCCCGTGCTGTCGAGGAAAACGGCAAAGTCGTCTTTTTGCATCAAATCGCCGACGGACCAGCCGACCGCAGTTACGGCATTCATGTTGCTGAGCTGGCCGGGTTGCCTATTTCACTCATTGAGCGCGCCCGGGACATTTTAGCCAAGCTCGAGCAATCGTCTGGAAACGGCTCCCTTGAACAAGGCATTGGAGAGGAAGCTGGGCGAGAGAATGGCTCGTTAATGGAAGCCGCTTCTCAGCAGCAAAGCGAGTTGGAGTTGACCGTGGGCTCGGCTGCTGATCGCGTGGTCGAACAGAGCGTTGAGCGGCAGGCCGAACATAGAGCAAGCGCGGGAAACGAAGCGACCTTTGAACAGTTGAGCATGTTTCCTGATTTAGCTCCGGCGCCTGTGGAGCTGCACTTGTCCAGCAAAGAGAAAAAGGCGCTCGCAGCATTGAAGGAGGTCAACTTGCTTGAGATGACGCCGCTTGAGGCGTTAAACAAGCTATATGAACTGCAAAAACTCCTTAAGTAACGGAGGTGGGGGGGATGGGACGCATTCATAAGCTCGACGATCAGCTAGCAAACAAAATCGCCGCTGGCGAAGTTGTCGAACGGCCGGCTTCGGTGGTAAAAGAGCTCGTCGAGAACGCCATCGATGCCCACAGTACGGCGGTCGAAATTGAACTCGAGGAAGCTGGGATGACGAAAATCCGCGTCATCGACAACGGCGACGGAATGGAAGAAGAGGATTGCCTTCTTGCTTTTGAACGGCATGCGACAAGCAAAATTCAAGACGAGCACGACTTGTTCCGCATTCGCACGCTCGGCTTTCGCGGTGAGGCGTTGCCGAGCATTGCTTCAGTGTCCGAAGTGGAGCTTGTGACAAGCACCGGCAGCGGCCCGGGGACGAAGCTCGTGTTAAAAGGCGGTGCGCTCGTGGCCCGCGAGCGGGCGGCCGGGCGCAAAGGAACCGATATCACGGTATCCAACTTATTTTTCAACACCCCAGCGAGGTTGAAATATATGAAAACGATCCATACCGAGCTCGGTCATGCGGCTGATGTCGTCAACCGGCTGGCGCTCGCTCACCCGGATGTGTCATTCCGGCTTCGCCATCACGGCAAAACGTTGCTTGCGACAAACGGCAGCGGCGATGTCCGGCATGTGCTCGCTGCCATTTACGGTATGGAAACGGCAAAACAAATGATCCCGATTGAGGCGGAATCGCTCGATTTTACTGTCCGTGGCTATATTTCACTGCCGGAAGTGACACGCGCTTCGCGCAATTATATGTCGCTCATTGTCAACGGGCGCTATGTGCGCAATATACCGCTGATGAAGGCCATTGAAGCCGGCTATCATACGCTCTTGCCGATCGGTCGCTATCCGATTGTATTTCTGGCGATTGAAATGGACCCGGTGCTCGTTGATGTGAACGTTCACCCGGCGAAACTGGAAGTCCGTTTCAGCAAAGAAGCGGAGTTAAACGAGCTCATTACCGCGACAATCCGCCAAGCGTTCCGCCAGCGGACGCTCATTCCATCCGTATCTGCCGACAGCAAAACGGTCAAAGCGAAGGCGGAGCAAGCATCTTGGACGTTTGCCCATCGCGTTCATGAACCGCCCGCCCAGCCCGACGGAAAGGCAGGGGGAACTAGCGATGTGACCGCAGCAGCGTCCCTGGCCAGTGAAGGATCGCTTTCCCCGTTGCCTGCAGCCGCCCAGGCTGATGCGCCTGCCGTTTCGGAAGAAGCCGAAGCGTCGGTGTTTTCGGAAAGAAGGACAGGCGCTGTCAACGATTTGCCTGCTGCTGAGTTGAAGCGGGATGCCGAGGTGGAGGAGGAACCGACCGAGGCGTGCCTGCCAGCTGATGAGCAAGCAGAGGAGAAACGAGCAGTCGACCGCCTCCCGCCGCTTTATCCGATTGGGCAGTTGCACGGCACTTATATTTTGGCGGAGAACGAACTCGGACTCTATATGATCGACCAACATGCGGCGCAAGAACGGATCAACTACGAATATTTCCGGGAAAAACTTGGCGAAGTCACCAATGAGGTGCAAGAGCTGCTCGTCCCGCTAACGTTTGAATATCCGGCCGACGAATATGAGCGAATCGCCGCTTGCCGCGACGAGCTCGCCCGTTGCGGCGTGTTTCTTGAACCGTTCGGCCCGCGGGCGTTTCTCGTTCGTTCCCACCCTGTGTGGTTTCCAAAAGGGAAAGAAAAAGAGATCATCGAGGAAATGATCGAACACGTACTGACCGCCAAAACGGTCGATATAAAGCAGCTGCGCGAGCAAGCCGCTATCGTCATGAGCTGTAAGCGCGCCATTAAAGCGAATCAACATTTGCGCACCGACGAAATCTTCGCCTTGCTCGAAACGCTGCGGCAAACGACCGATCCGTTCACTTGCCCGCACGGCCGGCCGATCATCGTCCATTTTTCAACATATGAAATTGAAAAGTTATTTAAACGAGTAATGTAAATGGCGAGGGTGTCTCAACAGCAACGAGCCCCCCTTTCTTCACTTGTATATGGGCGGCGAATGAATTCACCATTCTATTGCTTCACTAAAGGACAGGCTCCTTTTTGAGTCAGTCCTGTTTTTTTTGTAATCATTTTGTAATCTACTTTTATTCTTTCTGTTACAGACGAGTTGTTTTTATTTTACTATAATGGCTCATGTGCGGGAATACATGGCGATTTTTGTAGAGTGATAGCGAAATTTACCTAAGGAAATAGAGAAATGTCAAATTGATGTCATAGGGGGATATAAAATGAAAAAAGCACTTGTATTTACCGGGACATTGATCGGATCATTATTAGCCAGCCATGCGGCCTCAGCAGCAAGCCACACGGTGCAAAAAGGCGATACGCTCTGGGGAATTTCGAAGAAATATAATACGACCGTCGATCGATTAAAACAACAAAACAATTTATCTTCCGATCTCATTTTTCCAGGCCAAGTATTGCAAGTAAATGGACAAAGCGGAAGTGGACAAGCAGCTTCTCATACATACACTGTCCAGCTCGGTGACACATTAAGCGGGATTGCTAAGAAGTTTGGCACAACGGTAGAAGCGTTGGTCAAACTAAACCCAAGCATTACGAATCCGGACTTCATCCGCGACGGCCAAGTGCTCAAAGTAACAGGCGGACAAGAAAGCACCAATACATATACTGTTCGGCCGGCGGCCACGGCTGTGAACGGTCAGTACATCGCCCAAAAAGGGGATACATTATCGGAGATTGCGAACAAGTTTCAAACGACCGTTGACCGCTTGTTGTCGCTCAATCCGCAAATTACGAACCCGAATATGATTCGCGTTGGCCAAGCCATTAAAGTAACGGGTGGAACAACCGCTGTTCGCACCGAGCAACAAGGATCGACCGCCCAACAAACGAAACCGGCCGCTAAACCGGCTGCGTCTGAATCGTCTGCTTCACTTGCCGACAAAATCATCAAAATCGGCGAAAAATATTTAGGGGCGAGATATTTGTACGGAGCAGATCCATCGCGCACCGATGTGTTCGACTGCTCTTCGTTTACAATGCGTGTTTTTAGCGAAGCAGGCATTTCGCTGCCGCGTACATCGTCAGCCCAAGCACAAGCCGGCAAAGCGGTGTCGTTCAACCAATTGCAAAAAGGTGATCTTGTCTTTTTTGACACTGACTCGAACGGCACGATCAACCATGTTGGCATTTACGCTGGCAATGGGCAAATGATTAATGCGACTGTTTCGTTGGGCGTTACGTATTCGTCGCTCACTTCATCGTATTGGAAAACGCGGTTTGTAAAGGCGGTTCGCGTGCTTAACTAACGGGATGCTTACGGACATTTTGCCTGTTGCTTAAACATAGCCGAATGCGACAGAAGGCTGCTCGCATAAAGCACATGTGAGGCTTTAGCGGGCAGCTTTTTTCTTATGCATCCTGTGCACAGATTTCGCTTCAGCTACTGATCGACAGAACTGAGGGAATCATAAGGCCTGTCAATCATTTCATCCATCCCATCATAAGAAAAGGTGTCCCGTTGCTTGAGGGACACCTTTGGTCATTTTATTGGATAGGTTTTTTCGCTTTTCGCGTCACTTCTTGCTGGAATGAACGGATAAGAGATAGAACGATCAAGATCATGATGATCGCAAACGGAAACGCAGCGATGATGGACGCTGTCTGCAGCGATTCAAGGCCACCTACAAAAAGGAGGATGGTCGCGGTCGCTGATTGGATAACGCCCCAGATGAATTTGACCGAGTTTGGCGGGTTTAGGCTGCCGTTGGTCGTCTGCATGCCGAGCACAAACGTTGCCGAGTCCGCCGATGTGACAAAAAACGTACAAATGAGCAAAATAGCGATTCCTGAAAGCAGCGTTGAGAGCGGGAAATGTTCGAATGTAAAGAACAAGGCTGTCTCCATTCCTTTTTCATTCATTACCTCGCCAATGCCGGCATGTTGGAACTGCTCCAAATAAAGAGCTGAGCCGCCAAACACGGAAAACCAAAGGGCGCTGAAAATCGTTGGAACCACCAAGACACCGATCATAAATTCACGGATCGTGCGCCCACGGGAAATGCGAGCAATAAACGTCCCCACAAACGGCGCCCACGCGATCCACCATGCCCAATAAAAAACGGTCCATACTTTCGGCCAATCATTTTGTTCAAACGGATTGAGCCGGAAACTCATCGAGGGAAGGTTTTGTAAGTACGTTCCGATCGTCGCTGTGAACACATCCATAATAAAATTCGTTGGGCCGGCAAACAGCATGAAAAACATGAGCAGCAATGCGAGTGCAATATTGATGTTGCTCAGCCATTTTATGCCTTTGTTTAGGCCGGTTTGCGCCGAGAGCATAAACAGCACAGTGACGACCGCAATGATGAGCAATTGCGTCGAAAAGCTGTTCGGAACGCCAGGAAACAGCTGATGCAACCCCCCGCCGATTTGAATGGCTCCCAATCCTAATGAAGTGGCGACGCCAAAAACCGTTGCATATACGGCTAATGTATCAACAGCGATGCCGAGGCCACCCTCTGTCCGCGCGCCAAACAGCGGGCGCAGTGTGCGGCTAATGATGCCGGCTTCCTGCTTGCGAAACTGGAAGTAAGCGAGCGCCAAGGCAAGGATGCCGTAGATCGCCCATGGATGTAGCCCCCAATGAAAAAATGAGTAGCGCATCGCCAAACGGGCCGCTTCCGCCGTTGCCCCTTCCCCTGTTGGCGGCGTGTAATAGTGGGACACCGGTTCAGCCACTCCCCAAAACACTAACCCGATTCCCATTCCGGCGCTAAACAGCATAGCAAACCATGTCATATAGCTGTATTCCGGTTCTTCTCCGTCACGGCCGAGACGGATATTCCCATAGCGGGAAAAAATGAGAAACAAACAAAACGCTAAAAACAACGAAGCGCTAAGCAAATAAAACCAGCCGAATTTATCGATCAGAAACGAGTGCACCGCGCTGCTGACCGCCTTTAAATTGTAGCGTGGCAGCAAAGACTCCGGAACGACTCCCCAAATAATAAACACAATGGCAATCACAATCGAGATCCAAAAGATGGCTGTTGTTTTCTTCATTTCTCTCCTCCTTATTCTTATTATGTGCTGATATGATGGGAACCATGTTAGCGGTTTTGGGGGGGCCGCTTCTTAGAGTAACAAAATTCGACAACGAATACAAATGATCCAAATTTTTGACGCATATCATTTTGTGCCATGATTTTTTATCGTGTAAAATAAAATACTTGTAGTTTACTAAAAAAGGAGGTTATTTGCATGAACAGCCGTCTGTCGGTCATGGTCAGCATCGTGCTGGCGATGCTCGTCGCATCGATGGATACGACGATCATGAACACGACCATGCCGATCATCGCTAAGGAACTGGAGGGATTTTCCCTTTATGCGTGGACGTTTGCGTCGTACATGATTACGACAACCGTTCTGTCGCCGATTGCCGGTCGCCTGTCGGACTTATTCGGCCGCAAAAAAGTTTTCAGCTTTGGCATTATTTTATTTTTAATCGGTTCGCTTCTTTGCGGATTGTCGCAAAACATGGTGCAGCTCGTTTTGTTCCGCGCCTTGCAAGGGGTGGGGGCGGGATTTATGATGCCGTTTCCTGCGATTATTGCCGGTGATTTGTTCCCCGTAGAAAAGCGCGGAAAAATCCAAGCATTTTTTACTGCCATGTGGGGTCTTTCCGCTGTTTTAGCGCCGCTTTTGGGCTCGCTGTTTGTCGAGTATGCGACATGGCGCTGGATTTTTTATGTCAACATTCCGATTTGTGTGCTCTCGCTTTTAATGTTGCTTCCGTATAAAGAAGTGTATGAACCGAAGAGAGCGGCGATTGACTATGTGGGTGCAGCGCTGTTTGCGACGGCGATCAGCCTGCTTTTGCTCGTCACGGTCGTTGAACAGGGTCAATGGTGGTATGGTGCGGCTGGGGTGTTGTTGCTTGTCATCTTTTATTATTTCGAAAAACGGCAGCCATCGCCGCTCGTCCCGTTGTCGCTTGTTCATCACCGGACGCTCAAATGGATGAACATTAACGGGTTTGTCAGCTGCGTCGCCTTGTTTGGGACGTCAAGCTACATTCCGCTCTTTTTGCAAAATGTTGCCCACTTGTCGGTGTTTATGAGCGGGGTCGCTTTGCTCGGCTCGTCTGTCGGCTGGATGATCGCCGCTGTGCCGGCGGGGAAATGGATTTTGCGCTATGGTTACCGTTCTCTTCTCATCATCGGTAACGTGCTACTTGTCGCTTCCGGCCTTTTTCTCGCCTTACTCAACGAGAGCCATGGGTTTTGGTATGTCTTTTTCATCATGTTCTTACAAGGGCTGTCGTTTGGCTTGACATCGACCGTTGGCGTCATTGGCTCGCAACAGCTTGCGGATGCTCATGAAAAGGGGATTGCGACTTCCTTTTTTATGTTTTGCCGCAATATCGGCACAGCGATTGGCGTCACGGTGATGGGAGCGTTTTTGGCGCAGGCGTCGACATTTATGGCCGGTATTCGTCACCTGTTTTTATTTGGCTTAATCGGCAGCATCATCGCCATGATTACCTCACTTTTTATTCGTGATGAAACGGAAGCCGACCGGAACAACCAGCAGTCAGAAGGGATGGCATAAAGTCGGGCGGCATGCCACCGCATGGCCGCCAAAAAAACGGTTAAACATTGGCGGCCATCATCCGATACTATAAGTGGAACGACCGATTTCTTTTAAAAACGGGGGATGTATTAATGAAGATGACGGTTCGCAAAAAATTGTTGGCTGGCTTCGGTCTCGTCTACGTGTTAATCGCACTGCTGGTCGGTTTTGCCTGTTATGAGATGTCGACGCTTGACCGTACATACACAGACGTCATCGATAATCGGATGCCAAAACTTGTTGATGCGAAACAGCTCGAAGTGCTCATCCGCCGCCAAGTCGGCAGCATGCGCGGCTATTTGTTGAGCGGCGATGAGACCGAGCGGGAGAATTTTGAAAAGGCACATGAGGAGTATAAAAAAACAAGTGAAACGCTCGATGCTTCGCTAACACAAGAGAAAACGAAACAGTTGCTTGCCGAGCTCGATTTGCTTGAGCAACAGTTTTACGAGCTCTCCCAAAGAGCGTTTGAGTTAAAGGAGCAAAACAAACCGGAGCAATATAATGCGCTTGTCATAACAACAGGGCGCGATATAACGGCTCAATTTGATGTGAAAATGAACGAATTTGTCGCCCTGCAGCAACGAGAATTAGATCGGGCAAGCCATAACGCGAGCGCCTCAGCCGAACGTGTTCTTCGGCTTGTTCTTATCGTCAGTGTGTTGGCGGTGGCGGCTGGAGCGATCGTCAGCTACTACATCAGTCGTTCGCTTTCTCTCCCGTTGCTTGCGCTGTCAGAAGCGGCGAAGCGGATTGCTGCCGGCGACTTGACCGAGACGAAAACCGGCGTGCGCAACCGTGATGAAATCGGCGAGCTTGCCGCTTCGTTTGAACAAATGGCGAAAAATTTGCGCGGCGTGTTGCATGAAGTGGCGCAAAACGCCGAACAAGTCGCCGCTTCCTCGGAAGAGCTAGCGGCGAGCGCCGAACAGACGAGCAAGGCGACTGAGCAAATCGCCATGACGATCCAAGGTGTTGCTTCCGGTGTGGACAAACAAATGCAAAGCGTCGAAGAAACGTCCGCCGCTGTCAACACCATGTCTGAACAAATCGGGCAAATCTCCGAGCGGGCGCAAAGCGTAGCGGCCATCGCTGCCGAAACATCAAAACAGGCAGCGGATGGTGGGCAAACGATCGAGGCGAGCGTCGCACAAATGAACAAGGTGAACGGCACGGTTGAACAGCTGGCCGAAGTGATTAAAGGGCTTGGCCGCCGTTCCGAGCAAATCGGCTCGATTATTGAGGCGATCCGCAATATTGCGGCGCAGACGAACTTGCTCGCTTTAAACGCTGCCATTGAGGCTGCACGTGCCGGCGAGCACGGACGCGGCTTTGCGGTCGTCGCCGATGAGGTGCGGAAGCTGGCTGAGCAATCGGCCGAATCAGCGCGGCAAATCGCTGAATTGATCGCTGCCATTCAAGAAGAAACGGCTCACGCCGTCCAATCGATGGAGTCAGTCGTCAACGAAGTGACAGCCGGAACGGGAGTCATCCGCACTTCGGGCGAAACGTTCAGCCAGATCCGTGCTGCCGTTGACGAAGTGGCCAAGCAAATTCGCGACGTATCCGCTTCGGTTAGCGAGATGGCTGCCTCCTCGGAACAAATTGTGCGTTCCGTTCAGCTTGTCGCTGATGTCGCAGAATCGACATCCGCCGGCACGCAGGAAGTATCGGCGGCGACCGAAGAGCAGCTGGCGTCAATGGAAGAAATTTCGGCTTCTGCCGCATCGCTATCGAAAATGGCTGATGATTTGCAGGCGATTGTTAGAAAATTTTCGCTCTGATGAGGAACGCCTTTTACGGCGTTCATTTTTTTTGGGACAGTTCAGGGGGGGTGAAAGGAAAGAACGGCGATTTTTCGTGTTGCTATGTATAAAACGGAGGGGGGATGGCGAAAACGTAGGAAAGAAATTGTTTCATGTGTTGCCGTTTTTATGTATAATGGTGTTTGATACGAGTTCAGCAACAGAAAGCAGTGGCACACCATGACAGAAAAAATTGTTGTCATTGTCGGACCGACAGCAGTCGGCAAAACGAAGCTCGGCATTGCATTGGCGAAGAAGCTAGGCGGGGAGATCATCAGCGGCGACTCGATGCAAATTTATAAAGGGATGGACATTGGCACCGCGAAAGTCAAGCCCGATGAAATGGAAGGAGTTCCACACCATTTGCTTGACATTAAAGAGCCGTGCGAACCGTTTTCCGTCGTCGAATTTCAGCGGCTCGCCCGCGCGCTCATCACCGATATTTCCGCCCGCGGCCGACTGCCGATCATCGTCGGCGGCACTGGGCTGTACATTCAAGCTGCCATTTACGATTACCGATTTTCCGACGCCCCTTCCGATGAAGCATACCGTCGGGCGCTTAGGCAGTTGGCGGCTGAACAAGGAGCCGAGGCACTTCACGAGCAGCTTAAGGCGGTCGACCCGGAAAGCGCGGCGCGCATTCATCCGAACAATGTCCGCCGTGTCATTCGTGCGCTCGAAGTGTACCATTGCACGGGGAAACCGTTCAGTGAATGGCAGCGCGGACAGCAACGGCAACTGTTATACGAAACGGCCCTCATCGGGCTGACAGCGGAGCGGAGCGTGCTTTACCGACGCATTAATGAACGGGTTGATGAGATGATCGCTGAAGGGCTGATTGAAGAGGTAAGGTCGCTATACGATCGCGGCCTGCGTGATTGTCAGGCAGTGCAGGCGATCGGCTACAAAGAGCTGTACGACTATTTTGATGGCCGCGTCTCCCTCGACGAAGCGATCGAGCAGCTGAAGCAAAATTCGCGCCGCTACGCGAAGCGGCAGCTCACGTGGTTTCGCAACCAAATGCCGGTAGAATGGTTTGACATGACGGATCCCGAAAAGTTTGCCGTCAAGGTGGAGGAAATTTTTCGCTACATAGCAGGAAAGCTTCGACTTGAAGCGAATATATAACCATATCCTTAGAGAGAAAAGAGGAGGACGTTCCATGAAAAATACGATCAACATTCAAGACCAGTTTTTAAACCAGTTGCGCAAAGAAGGTATCCAAGTAACGGTGTTCTTATTGAACGGCTTCCAGCTGCGCGGATACATTAAAGGATTTGACAACTTCACCGTGTTGCTTGAAGTGCAAGGAAAACAGCAGCTCATCTACAAACATGCCATTTCGACGTTTGCGCCGGAACGGAACACCCAGTTTGAAACCGAGCAATGATGCCGCTGGTACATAAGCCGCGACAAAAAAGACGCCTCCTTTGGGGCGTCTTTTTCCGTATTTCTCGACTTGCACCGCCCTCTCTCCTGCTTTTTTGCCCCGACTCGCGTCGCTTTTTCATTTCCGATGCGTAAACGACCGCTGATCTGAATAAAAATATACAAACTTTCCCTTGCTACAATTGACCGACCGGCTGATCGTTTGGGTGATTGTCACGGATTGGCGGCGGCGTACGTATACTAATAAAGAAAAGGCGAGGCGTCGACAGCCAGGTCGGAATGGGTGCGGATGGCAGAAAACGGGAAGCGAGGTGACGCCCCTTGTCAGAATTGACGATGAACAAAGCGAAAGGGCAAATTAATATTGTGTTGAATTCGAAAACAGTGAATCATTTAGTGAAAGAAGAGCGAAACGACTGGCTTGATGGGGAAGAGCATCAGGCGCTTCGCAATATTCAAAAAGAACTAGACCAATTGATCGGGCTTGATCATGTCAAAAAAATCGTCAAGGAAATTTACGCCTGGCTGTACATTAGCCGGAGGCGCAAAGAAAACGGCTTAAAAGCAAACCGTCAAGCGCTCCATATGATTTTCAAAGGAAATCCCGGAACGGGAAAAACGACAGTGGCGCGTCTGCTTGGCAAACTGTTTTTTGAGATGAACGTGCTGTCGAAAGGACATTTCATTGAGGCCGAGCGGGCTGATTTAGTCGGGGAATATATTGGGCATACAGCAAACAAAACGCGCGACTTGATCAAAAAAGCGCGCGGTGGCGTTTTGTTTATCGATGAAGCGTATTCGCTCGCCCGCGGCGGTGAAAAAGATTTCGGTAAAGAGGCGATTGATACCCTCGTCAAAGGGATGGAAGACTACTGTGATGACTTGGTCGTCATTTTAGCCGGCTATCCGAGGGAAATGGATTATTTTTTGTCATTAAATCCCGGCTTGCCGTCGCGTTTTCCGTTGACGATTGAGTTTCCGGATTATACGGTCGAGGAGCTTGTGCAAATCGCCAAGCAAATGTTGCGTGAGCGCGAATATGAAATGACGCCAGAGGCGGAGCGGAAGCTGTACGTCCATTTAGAGGGGACGCTCGAGGCAGCAGGTCGGATGAAGTTCAGCAATGGTCGCTACGTCCGCAATTTAATTGAGAAAGCGATTCGCAAGCAGGCGGTTCGTCTTCTTCATGAAGGACGCTACGACAAAAAAGAGCTGATGACGATCCGCGATCGAGATTTAGTCATTTACTCTTAAAAAGAAAGGGAGATCTCCCTTTCTTTTTTTGGCTGCAAAAGAGGAATGTCGTTAAAAAGGGCGAATACATAAACAACGAGGGCTAATGTACTAATTAATCTGAATTATCTGTCTAGTGAACCTGCCTGCCCTATGTCCATTTGGAAAAAGGGGGAAAGGCGCTTGTACGTAACGATTGGGGACATGTTTTCCCAGACGGTAAGGAAATTTCCGATGCGCGAGGCGGTCGTAGAGGTGGCGACCGGACGCCGTTACACGTACGCAGAATGGGAGGTGGAAGTGAACCGATGGGCGAACGCCTTTCTTGAAGCCGGCGTCCGCAAAGGAGATCGCGTCTCGACAGTGCTATACAACACGCTCGAGCTCGCCACCGCCTTGTTTGCCTGCGCAAAAATTGGCGCGGTGTTCAACCCGATCAATTTTCGGTTGAAAGCGGAGGAAATCGCCTATATTTTGATGGATGCCGAACCGAAAATCGTCATATTTGAGCGGTCGGTCGAGCCGCAGCTTGCCGCAATCAGCAGCCGTTTTCCGCACGTGTCATTTTGGTCGATCGATGGCGATCCGCCGCCGTTTGCCAAAAACGCCTATGAGCAGGTAGTTCAGGCTACGGATGAAGCGCCGCACGTTCATGTGGAAGAAAGCGACCTTTACGCCATTATGTACACAAGCGGCACAACCGGGCGGCCAAAAGGGGTGATGCACCGGCATCGTGACATGATCGAACAAAGTGTCGTTTGCCAAGGCGTGATGCGCATCCGGGAAACGGACCGCGGGTTGGCGGCAGCGCCGCTGTTCCATTGTGCCGAGCTGCATTGTTGCTTGCTGCCGCGCGTGCATGCCGGAGCAGCGAGTGTCATTTTGCATCATTTTGACGCCAAGCTCGTTCTCGAAACGATCGAACGCGAACGAATTACCCTCATGTTCGGCGCCCCAACAATGTGGAATATGATATTGCAGGAGAATGTAAGCGGTTACGACATCTCTTCGCTCCGCCTCGGATTGTACGGCGCCGCTCCGATGGCTCCGGCGCTTGTAAGGCAATGTCAAGAGCGGCTCGGCATCGGGCTCATTCAAGCGTACGGTATGACGGAAATGGGGCCGGCAGTCACGTTTTTGTTGGAAGACGAGCAGCTGAAAAAAGCCGGTTCTGCTGGCCGTGCTTGCGTGAATCATGAAATTCGCGTCGTCCGCGCGCGGGAAGACGGACCGTCCGACCCGGACGATGTGCTGCCGCCAGGTGAAGTCGGTGAGATCGTCATGCGCGGGCCGTGCATGATGGCGGGGTACTACAAGCGCGAAGAGGCGACGGAAAAGGCATTGTACAAAGGTTGGTACCATTCTGGCGACCTCGGCTACGTTGACGAAGACGGCTACTTGTACGTCGCTGACCGGGTTGATGATATGATCATCAGCGGTGGAGAAAACGTCTATCCGCGCGAGGTGGAGGATGTGCTGTATGAGCATCCCGGCGTGCTTGACGTTGCCGTGCTCGGTGAGCCGGATGAGCTGTGGGGGGAAAAAGTCGTCGCCTTTGTTGTCAAAAAAGACGCTCTCCTCACTGCTGACGAACTTGAGCAGTTTTGCAAAACGAGCGATCGTCTCGCTCCGTACAAGCGGCCGCGCGCCTATTATTTCATCGACGCCCTGCCGCGCAACGCGAGCGGCAAAATTCAAAAGTTTTTGCTGCGCGAGCGGCTGAAACAGCAGGCGGCGGGCGGGACAAACAAGCAGTGACAGAACGGAAAAGAGGGATACATGGTGACAGCCCGCTATTTGCGAGAAGAGCACCACATCTTCCGCGAGGCATTCCGCAAGTTTTTGGAGAAAGAGGCATATCCGTATTATGACGAATGGGAACAACGCGGCATCATTCCGCGGTCGTTTTGGGCGAAAATGGGAGAAAACGGTTTTCTTTGCCCATGGGTGGATGAGAAGTATGGGGGGTTAAACGCCGATTTTGCCTATTCGGTCGTCATCAATGAAGAGTTGGAAAAAGTCGGTTCAAGCCTTGTCGGCATTGGACTGCATAACGATATTGTAACACCGTATATCGCGTCGTATGGAACCGAAGAGCAAAAGCAAAAATGGCTGCCGAAATGCATAAGCGGCGAGCTCATTACAGCGATCGCCATGACTGAGCCGGGAGCTGGGTCGGATTTAGCGAACATTTCGACAACGGCGGTCAAAGACGGTGACTACTACATCGTCAACGGGCAAAAAACGTTTATTACAAACGGCATTCATGCCGATTTGATCGTCGTCGCTTGCAAAACTGATCCGCACGCGAAACCGCCGCACCGCGGCATCAGTCTGTTGGTCGTTGAACGTGACACGCCGGGGTTTACGCGCGGGCGGAAGCTCGAGAAAGTCGGGCTGCACGCCCAAGATACGGCGGAGCTGTTTTTCCAAGATGCGAAAGTGCCGAAAGAAAACTTGCTTGGGGAGGAAGGAAAAGGGTTTTACTATTTGATGGAAAAGCTCCAGCAGGAGCGGCTCGTGGTCGCCATCGCCGCTCAAACGGCGGCCGAAGTGATGTTTTCGTTGGCGAAGCACTATGTAAAGCAGCGGTCAGCGTTCGGCAGGCGGGTGAGCGAGTTTCAAACCGTTCAGTTCCGCCTTGCCGAAATGGCGACTGACATCGCCATCGGGCGCACGTTTGTCGATCGTGTCATCGAGGAGCATATGGCCGGAAAACAAATTGTGACGGAAGTATCGATGGCGAAATGGTGGATCACGGAGATGGCGAAACGTGTCGCGGCTGAAGCCATGCAGCTCCACGGCGGCTACGGCTATATGGAAGAATACGAGATCGCTCGGCGCTATCGCGATATTCCAGTGAGCGCCATTTACGCCGGAACGAACGAGATGATGAAAACGATCATCGCCCGGCAGCTAGACTTATAGAAAGAGGGACACACCATGCTGAATGGCGTTGTTGTGCTTGACTTTTCTCATTACTTGCCCGGCCCGTTTGCGAGCTGGCGTCTTGCCCAGCTTGGAGCCGAAGTCATTAAGATCGAGCCCCCATCTGGTGACCGGCTGCGTCCGTTCGCTGGTGGGAAGTTGTTTGCCTCGTACAATACCGGCAAAAAAAGCGTCGCCTTGGACTTAAAGACGGACGGGGGGCGCGAACAAGCCAGGCGTCTCGCCGCTCGTGCCGATGTGTTGATCGAGAGCTTCCGTCCCGGAGTGATGGCGCGGCTCGGGCTTGGTTATAACGACATTTGCTGCATAAACGAGCGCATCATCTACTGTTCGATCAGCGGTTTCGGTCAACAGAGTGATCGCTCGTTGCTTGGAAGCCATGACGTAAATTATATGGCGCTTTCGGGAGTACTTGCGCAGTTGGTGGATAAAAGTGGCCGCCCGGTTCATCCAAAAGTGACGTTCGCTGATTTTATTGGTGGCATGGCGGCGGCCGAGCGCATTTTAGCTGCACTGTTTGCCCGCGAGCGAACCGGCAAAGGCGCACATTTGGATGTCTCGCTTGTCGACGGCTTAACAGCAATGATGGCCGGCCATTTTGCCATCGAGCATGGCGGAGGGCCAAAAAACGGCCTTATGGAGCTTGCCGGGGAGGTCGTCTGTTACCAGTTATACGAGACAAAAGATGGCCGCTATATGAGCTTGGCCGCGCTTGAACCGCACTTTTGGCGCCAGTTTTGTGAAGCGGTTGGCCGCCCGGAGTGGACCGAAGCGCAGTGGGCGCCGGCTCGTCCGGGAGAGGCGGTATATGACGGGCTGGTCGCTTTGTTTCGCGAAAAAACGTTTTCTGAATGGAGCGCCTTTGCTGAAACGGTTGACGCTTGCCTCGCCCCAGTGCTCGAAACGGATGAAGCGAAGCAGCTGTTTGCCGACGACCGGCTTCGTCATCTTGTTCGGCTGCAGCCAGATGGCGTGTGGGCGGCCGCGCATGGGCCGGATGGGCAGTGGGGCGGCGGAGTGTCGCCACAAGTGAACGAACACGCATATTTATTGGTGGGGGAGGAATGACCATGATGAAAACACCGTTAAACATTTCGATGATGCTTGAGCGGGCGGAAATGTTTTTTCCGAAAAAGCAAGTCGTCTCCCGCATGAAAGGCGGCATCGTCCGCCATACATATAAGGAGATTGGCGAGCGGACGCGCAGACTCTCAAGCGTGTTGAAGCGGCTTGGGGTGGAAGTTGGCGACCGCGTTGGCACGTTTGCTTGGAACCATCACCGCCATTTGGAAGCATATTTTGCTATTCCAGGCATCGGAGCGGTGCTTCATACGATCAATATCCGCCTCTCCGCGCAGCATATCGCTTATATCATCAACCATGCCGACGACCGCGTCTTATTGATTGACGACGATTTGCTGCCGGTCATTGAAGCGGTGAAAGATGAGATTCCAAATGTTCGTGCCTTCATTGTTATGACAGACGCCGACGAACTGCCGGAGACGACGCTGTCGCCGGTGTATCATTATGAGAAACTGCTCGCTGAAGGCGATCCGTCGTTCCCATTCTTAAAAGACCTCGATGAATACCAACCGGCTGGTATGTGCTATACGTCGGCGACAACGGGAAATCCAAAAGGGGTCGTCTACACGCATCGGAGCACCGTCTTACACGCGATGGCGTTAGGATTAGCCGATACACAAGGGCTTTGCGAGCGCGATGTCATTATGCCAGTCGTGCCGATGTTTCACGTCAACGCCTGGGGGCTGCCGTTTGCCGCTACGTGGTTCGGTTCGACAATCGTTATGCCGGGGCCGGCGTTTACGCCGAAAGTGCTTGCCGAGCTGATTGAGGCTGAGCGGGTGACAATAACCGCCGGTGTGCCGACAATTTGGCTTGGGCTGCTGCAAGAATTGGAGAAAGGAAGCTATGATGTGACAAGCCTAACGCGCGTCGTTTGCGGCGGTTCGGCCGCGCCAAAAGGAGTGATCCGCGCCTTTGAAGAAAAATACGGCATTCCGTTCATTCACGCCTATGGGATGACGGAAACGAGCCCGCTTGTGCTCGTCTCGCGCCCGAAAAGTTATCAAGACGCATTGCCATATGAAGAGAAACTTGACATCCGCGCCAAGCAAGGGTTGCTTGCTCCAGGGCTGGAGATGAAAGTCATCGGCCAAAATGGACCGGTTCGTTGGGACGGCCAAGAAATGGGCGAACTTTGCTTGCGTGGGCCGTGGATTGCCGCTGAATATTATAACGACGAGCGGACGAAAGAGGCGTTTCGTGACGGCTGGCTCCATACCGGCGACGTCGTCACCGTTGACGAAGAAGGGTTCGTCAAAATCGTCGACCGGACGAAAGATGTTATTAAAAGCGGCGGCGAATGGATTTCTTCCGTTGATTTGGAAAATGCGCTCATGGCCCATGAGGCGGTGTTTGAAGCCGCGGTCGTCGCCGTTCCGCATCCAAAATGGCAGGAGCGCCCGATCGCCTGCGTTGTGTTGAAAGAAGGAAAGAGTGTCACGAAAGAAGAGCTGTACGACTTTTTGCGCCCGCAGTTTACGAAATGGTGGCTGCCGGATGACATCGTCTTTCTTGACGAAATTCCAAAAACGAGCGTTGGCAAGTTTTTGAAGAGGAAACTACGCGATGAGATGGCGGCGCGCTACGCCGATGCGGCAACAGAATAAAGGGGGAGACGTTATGGCTGAAACGATCGCAGTGATCGGATCTGGGGTGATGGGAAGCGGCATCGCGCAAACAGCGGCGATGGCGGGAAAAACGGTGTATCTATATGATGTGTCCGAAGCGGCCTTGCAAAACGGGCTCGCTTCGGCTGAAAAAAGCTTGCGCCGCTTTGTCCAATCCGGCCGCATGTCCGAACAAGAAGCACAGGCGGCGCGTGGCCGTCTCCGTCCTACGACGGATTTGACAGAAGCGGTCCGTGAAGCGGACGTTGTCATTGAAGCGGTGCCGGAAAACTTGGCATTGAAAAAAGAGGTGTTTCAAAAGCTTGATGAATTGGCAAAGCCAAGCGCCATTTTGGCGACGAACACATCAGAGTTGAGTGTTACCGCGCTTGCGGCCGCGACCAATCGGCCGGAGAACGTCATCGGTATGCATTGGTTCAATCCAGCACCGGTGATGAAGCTAATTGAAATTGTTAAAGGTGAAACGACGGCTGACGAAACGGTCGACGCCATCCGCCGCCTGTCCACAGAGCTTGGCAAAGAGACGGTTGTTGTCAAAGACCGTCAAGGATTTGTGACGACGCGGGCGATCGCCGCCCACATGATTGAATGCATCCGCATGTACGAAGAAGGAATCGCTTCTGCCGAGGATATCGATAAAGCGGTGCGGCTCGGTCTCAATTACCCGATGGGGCCGTTGGAGCTCGCCGACATGGTCGGGCTTGATACGCTCTTGTTTGTGAGTGAAAACATGACCGAGGCGTACGGCGACCGCTTCCGGGCACCGCAGCTGCTGCGCAAGCTCGTCGAAGCCGGACATTTAGGACGGAAGACCGGGAAAGGCTTTTATACGTATTGACACCCATTCGTCGCCTTGAAGGGCGGCGTTTAACGAAAGGGATAGTTGTTGTGAGGCGGATAACGGGAAAAGGAGCAATGACGAAGCGAAGCAGAAGGAGGAAATGGCATCATGCGTGAAGCGGTGATTGTTGAAGCCGTCAGAACACCGGTCGGTAAACGGAACGGCGTTTTTCGCGACGTTCATCCGGTCCATTTGGCCGCTACGGTGCTTGATGAAGTCGTGCGTCGGGCCGGCATTGAAAAAGGGCAGGTGGAAGATATCGTCATGGGCTGCGTGACGCCAATCGCCGAACAAGGATACAACATCGGCCGGCTTGCGGCGTTGGAGGCTGGATTTCCGATCGAAGTGCCAGCCGTGCAAATCAATCGAATGTGCGGCTCAGGACAGCAGGCGATCCATTTTGCTGCACAGGAAATCCGTTCAGGCGATATGGATGTCACCATTGCTGCAGGAGTCGAAAGTATGACGAAAGTTCCGATTTTAAGCGATGGCAACGAGCGGACCATTCCGCCGTCGCTTCATGAAAAGTACGAATTCATCCATCAAGGCGTCTCGGCGGAGCGAATCGCCAAAAAGTACGGCTTAACGCGCGAACAGCTTGACGCTTACGCCTACGAAAGCCATCAGCGCGCTTTGGCCGCCTTGCGTGAAGGGAAGTTTCGCGCCGAAATCGTTCCGGTCAAAGGGCTGGACCGCGATGGTCGTGAAATCCTTGTCACCGATGACGAAGGGCCTCGTCCCGATACATCGCCGGAAGCGCTCGCCACGCTTAAGCCGGTGTTTCAAGAAGACGGCGTCATTACCGCCGGCAATGCGAGTCAAATGAGCGATGGGGCGGCCGCCATTTTGCTGATGGAGCAAGAGGTGGCGCGCCGATTCGGACTGAAACCGAGAGCGCGAATTATCGCGCAAACGGTCGTCGGCTCTGACCCGACGTATATGCTGGATGGTGTCATCCCCGCGACAAGGCAAGTGCTGAAAAAAGCCGGGCTCACGATCGAGGACATCGATCTCATTGAAATTAACGAAGCGTTCGCCCCAGTTGTGCTCGCCTGGCAAAAAGAAATCGGTGCTCCGCTGGAGAAAGTGAATGTCAACGGCGGCGCCATCGCACTCGGCCATCCGCTCGGCGCAACCGGCGTGAAGCTGATGACATCGCTCGTTCATGAGCTCGAACGGAGGAAGGGGCGCTACGGGCTGCTGACGATTTGCATCGGCCACGGCATGGCGACAGCAACAATCATCGAGCGTGAGTAAGGCGTGACAATACACATTGAGCTCGCACCATCAGCAGCGGGAGCGGCCAACAAGCCGCCAAGCCCGCTGCTTTTTTGCTTATGAAAAACCGTAGGACGGAGGGCGGGGATGTGATAAGATGAAGAAAAGCAGATAAAAAGGGGGGCGCTGCGCAAGATGAAGCAGCCCGTTCTTGCTTCCGTCTATTTGTCACTCGCTGCCAGCATTTGGGGCGGGATGTATGTCGTGAGCAAATACGTGTTGGACTACATCCCGCCGTTTACGCTCGTCTGGCTGCGTTATGCCATTGCCTTGGTTGTGCTTGTCGCGATTGTTGCGGCAAAACGGGAGCCCCTCCCAAAACATGGGCGCGACTGGGGGATGGTAATCGCAATCGGTGTCATCGGTTATATCGTTTCCATTTCGCTGCAATTTGTTGGCACGAAATGGTCGAATGCCCATACTGCTTCCCTCATTACCGCTTCAACACCGGCGTTTGTCGTTTTATTTGCCCGTTGGCTTCTTGGCGAAGCGCTCACATGGCGGAAACTTGCCGCATTGTTGTTGGCGACAGCGGGGGTCATCGTCATCGTCGGCCTTGGGGACGGTGGGGAGTCGACATTTGCCGGAAATATGGCGTTAGTTGGCGCAGCGGTCACTTGGGCGCTGTTGTCGGTGCTGGTGAAAATGGCATCGGCTCGCTTATCCGTCCTTTCCATCACGACATTCGCCATCTTGGTGGCGTTTATCGGCATGACGCCGATGCTGATTGTGGAAAGTCCAGAGCTGACCGCTGTTCACTGGAATGCACTCGTCGTGTTGGGCGTGTTGTACCTTGGCATCGTGTCAACAGCAGGCGCGTTTTTCTTGTGGAACAAAGGGTTGGAAATGATCGACGCCGGCATCGGCTCGCTCTTTTTCTTTTTCCAACCACTCGTCGGTTCGCTCTTTGGCTGGCTGTTTTTGCATGAGCAGCTTGACGTTAGCTTTTGGATAGGCGGGGTGCTGATTGTTGCTGGGGTCGTAGTGGCCGTGCGAAGCGAGCAAAGCGCGTAAGAAGGAATACGAAACAAAAAGCGAAGCGCCTGCGTTGGGCGTCTTCGCCTTCATGCTTACGATTTTGCTTGTCGAACGGAATGGTTTTTGATGGTCATTGCTCCGAGTGCCGCGCATACGAGGGCGCATCCGGACAAAACGATCGCTAGCCATGTTCCGCCCGCTGTCGTCGCATCCATGAAAGGAAGCGCAAGCCCAGGAAGCGTTGCACTGAAGACAAACAACACATAGGCAAATGTGCGTTGATTCAAATAAGATGCAGCGAGAATAAGCAAATAGACGGTGCAAACGATGAGCAAACTTGGAAAAACAGGGCGGAATTTGGCGGCATATACGAAATAGTCAAGCTGAGAAATGTCGTGCTCATGAACTACTGGGCCGGCGAGCCAGTGTGAAAATGGCGTTGAGTATTTCCATTCCCAAGGATCGTCGAGAATCGCGCTTCCTTCATACCAAGATACTAAAGCAGAAAAGAACCAAATCATCGCAACGACGCCGAATTGGATGAGTCGATACATATCGATGGTCTCCTCCTTTTCATATAAGCCATTTTGCTTCCATGCGCCTTTATTACGATGAACGCGCAGGGAGAAGACATGTGTCCGATTCGCCGAAATAATCATCCCTGCTGGATGTCCTAGAAACGATCGGATTGTGTCAAGATGGATGGGAGAACGATGAACCGACATCCAACAAGCGCTCTTGGAAGATCGTGCTTATGTGAAAGTCGAATGCACCGATGCCATTCGTCGGGCAAAGCCAGCCCGTTGTCATAAAGAAAAAGTTGCTTGTTGCTTGGAGTTATGCGGAGGTGTCCCAAAAGGCGCGGGACACCTTTTCTTGTTACCGCATGCAACACAATCAAGAAAGAACAGATGTTGTGTTTTGTTGAAAAAACATGACCGTTTCGGATCCGCCTTTTCTTTGGGCGTTGGTATGATTTTACGAGAATCGTATATCGTCATCACTAAGTGAAGGGGATGTTCGAATAAGGATTACAAAAATTGAAAAATGGAAGACAATATTGAAAGAACGGTCATGTTTTCAATCACTCTCCTCCAACCGCTCGGCGCGGCAGTTTCCAGCCATATGTGTACGACAAAATACGAAGGGCGGCGACGACAGTAAACAGTACATACAGTTCCACTGGCGACTCTGTCCATTTCAACCCGATAGCGAGACCGGCTAAAATCGCCCAGACGGCGTAGATTTCCGAGCGCAACACAAGCGGCTTTCTTCCCGCCAACACATCGCGGATGATGCCGCCGCCGCTACCGGTCAACACAGCGGCGACGATGACTGCGCTTAACGGATGTCCCATGTTCACGGCATACAGTGCTCCTTGAATGGAAAATGCTGACAGGCCGAGAGCATCAAAAAAGTTGCCCCATCGCTTCCACGGCGGGAGCATTTGTTTTGGGAACAAATACACAACAGTCATCGAAGCTAAGGCGACAAGAAAAAGCGGACCTTGTTGCCATAACGCGGATACAGGAATCCCGATCAACAAATTGCGCACTGCCCCTCCGCCAAAGGCGGTGACGATCCCTAAAATGTACACCCCAAGCAAATCGTACTCTTCTTCCATCGCAACGATCGCCCCGCTGATGGCAAAGGCAATGGTTCCGATGATGCTTAACACTTCCCACGTCATTCTCGCTGTTCCTTTCCATGCTGTTTTCCTGTATCATTGTAGGGGCAAAAACGGCGGGAAATCAATCATTTTTTGAACGAACTGGCAGGGTGGCAGCTGGATTTGGTATGATGAGAGCAGAGAAAAAGGACCGTTAGAAAGGAAGGGATGTCATGGGCCGAGAACAAGCGATCGTCGTCGGCTGTCAACTCGCCGGTGTTGATGACGAACGGTTCCGCTATTCAATGGAGGAGCTCGCTTCACTCGTTGCGACAGCGAGCGGCGAAGTGATGGCGGAACTTGTGCAAAAACGCGAATCGCCGCATCCGGCAACGTATATCGGCAAAGGGAAAACAGAAGAGCTTGCCGCCATCGTCAAGCAGCTGGAGCCGGATCTCGTCGTCTTCAACAGCGAGCTGTCGCCAAGCCAAGCCCGCAATTTGACGAACATGCTTGGTGAGGTGAAAGTCATTGACCGGACGCAGCTCATTTTAGATATCTTTGCTCAGCGTGCCCGTTCGAAAGAAGGAAAGCTGCAAGTTGAGCTCGCCCAGCTCGAGTATATGCTGCCGCGCCTTAGCGGCCAAGGGGCGGCGTTATCCCGCCTTGGTGGCGGCATCGGCACGCGCGGCCCGGGGGAGACGAAGCTTGAAACGGATCGCCGTCACATTCGCCGCCGCATCGATGACATTAAAGGCGAGCTGCGGCGCGTCGCCGAGCATCGCGGGCGATATCGGGAGCGTCGGCAAAAAAACCGCGCATTTCAAGTAGCGCTTGTCGGTTATACAAACGCTGGCAAATCGACGCTCTTTAACCGGTTGACCGCTGCCGACTCGTTGGAAGAAAACTTGCTGTTTGCCACGCTCGATCCGCTGACGCGCAAGTGCATTTTGCCGTGCGGGTATACGGTGCTTCTCACCGATACGGTCGGATTTATTCAAGATTTGCCGACGACGCTTGTCGCCGCGTTTCGCTCAACGCTTGAAGAAGTGAAAGAAGCGGATTTACTGCTTCATGTCGTCGACTCGTCGCATCCGGATTACGCCGAACATGAGCGTACCGTATTGCAGCTTTTGGCGGAACTAGGAGCTTCTTCGATTCCGACCGTCACCGTTTACAATAAAAGCGACCGGCAAGCGCCACAATTTCTCCCGACAACAACTGATGCAATCGTGATGAGCGCACTCTCGGCCACCGATGTTGACCGGCTCCGCCGCTTTATCGAAGAAGCGGTGAAACAGCAAATGAGTCGTTACGACGTATCAATTCCGAGCGGAAAAGGAAAATTGCTTGCTCAGTTAAAAACGGACACAATTTTGCAGGAATGGCATTATAATGAACAAGGGGGCACGTACGAGTGCCAAGGGTACGTGCTGCCGACGCACCCGCTATATGGGGAGCTTCAATTATTTCAACGATAGAAAGGGTTTATCTATGTTTTGGACACAGTGGAGATACGGAGAAACAATCGCTGCTCTCATCGAGGAAGTTGAAGCACAAATTGCGCCGATCCACCGCTCCATCGATGAACGTGTCGAGGCGAACCAATATCGCGTGCTCGACAGTTTTCGCCGCCATCAAGTGAGCGACGGCCATTTCATCCCGACGACTGGCTACGGTTATGACGATACAGGGCGCGATACGCTTGATCGCATTTACGCGGATGTATTTGGCGCAGAAGCGGGCCTTGTCCGTCCGCAAATCATTTCTGGCACGCACGCGATCGCCATCGCGCTGTTTGGCGTGCTGCGCCCGGGCGATGAACTGCTTTACATCACCGGGGCTCCGTACGACACGCTTGAAGAGATCGTCGGCGTTCGCGGCAGCGGCGTCGGCTCACTGAAAGAGTTTGGGATTCGTTATCGGAGCGTACCGCTTACGGCGGACGGAGCGGTTGATTTTCCAGCGGTGCGTGAAGCGATGAACGAACGGACGAAAATGATTGGCATTCAGCGCTCGCGCGGCTACGCGACACGTCCATCGTTTACGGTCGACGAAATCGCCGAGATGATCGCTTTTGTCAAGGCAATCAAGCCAGATGTCGTCGTGTTTGTCGACAACTGCTATGGCGAGTTTGTCGAGGAGAAAGAGCCATGCCATGTCGGCGCTGATCTCATGGCCGGCTCGCTCATTAAAAACCCAGGAGGGGGACTGGCAAAAACGGGTGGCTATCTTGTCGGAAAGCGGAAGTATGTCGAAGCGTGCGCCTATCGGATGACTTCACCGGGCATCGGCGCCGAAGTCGGCCCGTCGCTGTACAGCCTGCCTGATATGTACCAAGGATTTTTCCTGGCTCCACATGTTGTCGGACAGGCGCTCAAAGGAGCGGTGTTCACCGCCGCAATGCTTGAGCGGGTGGGACTCGAGACATCGCCGGCATGGGACGCCAAGCGCACCGATCTTGTACAGTCAGTTCGTTTTGACGATCCAGAGCAAATGGTTGCTTTTTGTCAAGCCATCCAAGCTTCTTCCCCGGTGAACGCCCATTTTACTCCATACCCGAGCGAGATGCCCGGCTATGAGGACAAAGTCATCATGGCCGCTGGTACGTTCGTGCAAGGAGCGAGCATTGAGTTGACGGCAGACGGGCCACTGCGCCCGCCATATGTCGCATACGTTCAAGGCGGTCTTACGTATTCACACGTGAAAATCGCTGTTTGTTCGGCGGTTCACCGCTTGCTTGAACAGCAGTTGATTTGTTTGTGAGAAAATGTAACATCTCATTGACTCATTTCTTAACATTATGGTAAAATAAAGGTATCAAAAGCGAGGAGGAATTGGCATGAGCAGCCACATTCGTCGTTCCATGCCATTGTTTCCGATTGGGATCGTGATGCAGCTGACGGACTTATCAGCGCGCCAAATCCGCTATTATGAAGAGCACGGCCTCGTTATGCCAGCGCGCACCGAGGGCAACCGGCGGCTGTTTTCGCTCAATGATATCGACCGTTTGCTTGAAATTAAAGATTTAATTGACCAAGGTGTCAACCTTGCCGGCATTAAGCGAATTTTTGCCGCTCAGCAAGAGGGGCACCATGAACCGTCAGAAAAAGTTGGAAAAGCAGAAAAACCGAAGCTGTCGGACGAGGAGTTGCGCGAAATGTTGCGGACGGAGTTGCTGCAGGCCGGACGGTTTCAGCGCGCATCGCTTCGCCAAGGAGATCTCGCTCGCTTCTTTCATTAATGATGGAAAATGATTTCGGAGCCGGGGAGGAGTTTAGATATGGCAAAATATACGCGCGAAGACATTATGCGCATCGTCAAAGAAGAAAACGTCAAGTACATTCGCCTGCAATTCACCGATATTTTGGGTACGATCAAAAACGTCGAAATTCCGATCAGTCAGCTTGAGAAGGCGCTTAACAATAAAATGATGTTTGACGGATCATCGATCGAGGGATTTGTCCGCATCGAAGAATCGGACATGTATTTATACCCTGATTTAGATACATTTGTCATCTTTCCGTGGACCGCGGAAAAAGGGAAAGTCGCCCGCTTTATTTGTGACATTTACAATGCGGATGGCACACCGTTTGAAGGCTGCCCGCGCTACAATTTAAAACGCGTGCTGAAGGAAATGGAAGCGCTCGGCTTTACGGCGTTCAACTTAGGGGCGGAGCCGGAATTTTTCCTCTTTAAGCTCGATGAAAATGGGCGTCCGACGATGGAATTGAATGACCGCGGCGGCTATTTCGATTTGGCGCCGACCGACTTGGGAGAAAACTGCCGGCGCGACATCGTGCTTGAGCTTGAGGAAATGGGGTTTGAAATTGAAGCATCGCACCACGAAGTCGCCCCGGGGCAGCACGAGATCGATTTTAAATATGCCCATGCTATCAAAGCATGCGACGACATTCAAACGTTTAAGCTTGTCGTCAAGACGATCGCTCGCAAACATGGGCTGCACGCGACGTTTATGCCGAAGCCGATTTTCGGCATTAACGGTTCGGGAATGCACTGCAACTTATCGTTGTTCCGCAATAACGAAAACGCCTTTTTTGATCCGAACAGCGATTTGCAGTTGAGCGATACGGCGCGGCAGTTTATCGCCGGTGTGCTGAAACATGCGCCAAACTTTACGGCGGTGACGAACCCGACGGTCAACTCGTATAAGCGGCTTGTTCCAGGCTATGAGGCTCCATGTTATGTTGCTTGGTCGGCGCACAACCGCAGCCCGCTCATCCGTATTCCGTCTTCGCGCGGCATGAGCACCCGCATTGAAGTGCGCAGTGTCGACCCGGCGGCGAACCCGTACTTGGCGATGGCCGTGCTGTTGGCGGCTGGGCTTGACGGTATTCGCAACAAGCTCACTCCTCCGGCGCCGGTTGACCGAAATATTTACGTCATGACAAAAGAAGAACGGCTTGAAGAAGGGATTGTCGATTTGCCGGCGACGCTGATCGAAGCGCTCGACAATTTAAAATCGGATGAGGTGATCATCCAAGCGCTTGGCAAACATTTATTCGAGCATTTCGTCGAAGCGAAAGAAATCGAGTGGGATATGTATCGGACAACGGTCCATCAATGGGAATTGGACCAATATATGGAGCTGTACTAATCATAAAAGCTGCCCCGACAAACGGGGCAGCTTTTGTTATGGAGCACGGCGCTGAACGGACTTTTAGTTGATCAGACGATAGACGCCAATCACTTTACCGAGAATCGTGCAGTCACGGACGATGATCGGTTCGAGATGGACGTTTTCCGGCTGCAGGCGGATATGGTCTTTTTCTTTGAAAAATCGTTTCACCGTTGCTTCGTTTTCCTCCGTCATGGCAACGACGATGTCACCGTTGTTAGCGGACGACTGCTGGCGGACGATCACGTAGTCGCCGTCCAAAATGCCGGCCTCGATCATGCTGTCGCCCATCACTTCAAGCATAAACAGCTGTTCTTCGCCGGCAGCAAGCCGTTTCGGCAGCGGGAAATAGTCCTCAATATTTTCAACGGCGGTGATCGGCTGGCCGGCTGTCACCTTGCCGATCATCGGCACGGAAATGACCTCCTCTTTTTCCCTTTCTTTTGTCAGATCGCTGTCCAAAATTTCAATGGCGCGCGGCTTCGTTGGGTCGCGACGGATGTACCCTTTGCTTTCTAGACGCGCAAGGTGGCCGTGGACGGTTGAACTCGATGCCAAACCGACTGCTTCCCCGATTTCCCTTACCGACGGAGGATAGCCTTTCGTTTTCACTTCTTGCTTGATAAACTCTAAAATTTGTTGCTGCCGTTTGGACAGTTTCGTCATCCTTTTTCACACCCTCTTGCCACATCATTTGTTTTCATTATAGCACGGGCGAAATGGAAAAACAAACATAAGTTCGAGTTTTTATTGACGAGAACAAACGTTCTTGATTATAATGAAAGAAAAGGCGAACACACATTCTAGAAAAAGGGTGGGGGAAATGAAGAAAACGTTGCTGCATTACCTCATTTTTTCGTGTTTGCTCGCACTCGTCTTGGTAGGATTCGTCTACGCCAGCAGCCCGATTGACAAAAAACAATACATGACGGTAACGGTCGCCTCCGGCGATACGCTTTGGGGGCTCGCGAAGCAATACGAGCCGGCGCACGGCTTGTCGCCGGACGAATTTATTCGTTGGGTGGTCGATGTCAATCGTTTGCCGAGCTCGCGCCTCACCGCCGGTGAACAAATCGTCATCCCTGTGTTAAAATCAAAGCAGGACGGCTCATTGGCCGTCAAGCGGTGATAGAAAGAAGGGATGGTCATGAAGGCGGTCATTTACTGCCGTGTCAGCACGGATAAAACGGAGCAGGAAACATCGCTTGCACGGCAGCGCACCGAACTGGAGAAGCTGGCGAAAGAGTGCGGCTTTGACGTCATCAAAGTGATCGCCGAGCAGGCGAGCGGCTACGAAGCCGACCGTGACGGAGTACTCGAGCTGCTTGCGCTTTGTGAAGAAGAGGAGGTCGACGCCTTACTCATTCAAGATGAAACACGACTCGGGCGTGGCCATGCGCGCATGGCAGTGTTGCACTGCTTGAAAAAAAGAGGGGTGAAAATATACAGCGCCAGCCACCATGGAGAGATGCCGCTGTCAGAGGCTGATGAGATGGTGCTGTCGATTATTGCCATCGTCGAGGAGTATCAACGGAAAATACATAATGCGAAGATTAAGCGCGGGATGCAGCGGGCCATTGCCCGTGGTTACCGGCCGGAGCGGAACTTAACGCGCCGTGGGGAAAACGCTGGGCGCGATCGGATTGAGCTGCCAGTCGAAGAGATCGTTCGCCTGCGCGAGCGCGGCTTGACGTTTGCGGACATCGCTGCGACGCTCCGGAGCTTTGGTTACGAGGCGTCCAAAGCGACCGTCCATCGCCGCTATCAAGAGTATATGGATGAACAGCAAGGGCGGCATTGACTGCGTGTTGTCCTTGGCTCTGAAGGTGCGGATCGGCAAAGAAAGAAGGTCAAGATGTCATCGTTGCCATCTCCCCGTGTCATCGGATAAGATAAAACAGAACGATAATATGGTAGATAGGAGAAGATGCTCAATGCTTGCCAAACATAAATTGGCCCGCATCAATGAGCTGGCCAAAAAGGCAAAAACGGTCGGCTTGTCGCCGGAAGAAGTGATGGAGCAGGCAAAGCTGCGCCGCGAATACATTCAGGCGTTTCGCAAAGCGATGACCGATATGCTTCACACGGTGAAGGTCATCGACCCGAACGGCAATGACGTGACGCCTAAAAAATTAAAGGAAAGCCAGCGCCATCGCCTCCATTAACCGGCAGTTAAGAAAGGCGAAGGCTCCTTGTTTTTTGACAGCGAAAATAACGTTGTACAAAGAAGTCAATTTTCTATATGATAGTAAATGACACCATATTGACGAAGGGGAGGAAAATGATGGCGCATTCGATTGAACAACTAGCGATTACGACGATTCGAACGCTGTCGATTGACGCGATCGAAAAGGCGAAATCCGGGCATCCGGGCATGCCGATGGGCGCGGCGCCGATGGCGTACACCCTTTGGACGAAATTCATGAATCATAATCCGGCGAATCCAAACTGGTTCAACCGCGACCGGTTTGTCTTGTCAGCTGGGCACGGGTCGATGCTGCTTTACAGCCTGCTTCATTTAAGCGGCTACGACGTATCGATGGACGACTTGAAACAGTTCCGCCAATGGGGAAGCAAAACGCCAGGGCATCCGGAATACGGCCATACGCCGGGAGTGGAAGCGACGACCGGCCCGCTCGGCCAAGGAATTGCGATGGCAGTCGGTATGGCGATGGCTGAGCGGCATTTGGCGGCTACATACAATCGTGACGGGTTTGATATGATTGACCATTATACGTACGCGATTTGCGGCGATGGTGATTTAATGGAAGGAGTAGCGAGCGAAGCTGCATCACTCGCTGGTCATTTGCAGTTGGGCCGCTTGATCGTTCTGTATGATTCGAACGACATTTCCCTGGACGGAGAGCTCAACCTATCGTTCTCGGAAAACGTCGCTCAACGGTTCCAAGCGTACGGTTGGCAATATTTGCGCGTCGAAGATGGCAACAACATCGAGGAAATCGCCAAAGCGCTTGAAGAGGCGCGGGCTGACCTCAACCGGCCGACGCTCATTGAAGTGAAAACGACGATCGGCTACGGCTCGCCGACGAAAGCAGGCACATCGGGCGTTCACGGCGCTCCGCTCGGTGCAGAAGAGGCGAAATTGACAAAAGAAGCGTATCGCTGGACGTTTGCCGAAGATTTCTATGTGCCGGAAGAAGTGTATGCCCATTTCCGGGAAACGGTACAAGAAGTCGGGGCGAAAAAA